>ENA-OPSY01001225-OPSY01001225.1-human-gut-metagenome-genome-assembly--contig:-NODE-1225-length-15503-cov-34.080334_pt1 | contig 15503 bp, 14 predicted proteins | sample MGYA00241464_ERZ501920 | MGnify/ENA primary metagenome ERZ501920 (study PRJEB25962, sample SAMEA2042396) | human gut metagenome | biome: human gut; feature: human-associated habitat; material: faeces...
CCGGGCGGATTCGGGACTTTAACCCGTTAGAAACGTGCGCCGCTAGGCGCACAAGACAAAAGCAGGAGCAAATGCTCCTGCTTTATCCGGCTTAAGCAAAAACCTAAACCACTTCTACCAAAATCATATTGTTCCATCCGCAATATTATAATGCTAATTTTATCACTGTACTTTTCGTTTTAATTAATGACTAACAGATTGTAAAAGAATAATCCTTATCAGTCTCCGCACTGATACGATAATCCTCTTCCACATCAGTTCCCCAGCTGTCGATACCTCCAACACCTCTTACTGCGCCATATATGCATAAAACAGTTCTTCTTGCCGGTGGCAGTTCTTCATGGTGAAGAGCGTTTTCAATCTCAGATGCGGTATAAGGCAGACAAGAAAATGCAAATTTTTCATCATTCTTTTCAATGCGCAGTGTCTGTGATGAGCTATCTGTCCTGCTGTTATCAAGAGCCGTATGTCTTGTAATTTCAAGCCACTCTGTATCCATTCTCATACCACATTCCTGCGGAACAAGATATTGTGTAAGACTCAGATCACCGATCTCATAGACGCCTTCTTGTGCACCTGCTTTTCTGTCAGGATATGTTTCCCCGGAAAGTCCCTTATATAAATATTTGTCAGCCAATGTTGGCATAATAAATCTCATTCCAAATACAGGAAATTCAGGGAGCCCCTGTACTCCATTATAATGTACATCCACGCGAATCTTTCCGGACGCATCAACGCTATAGCTCACAAGAACAGTTGTCGCCGGAGTTGTTATGGTCTCGTATGTATATTTTACAATAATTTCATCAGCATAAACATCACCGCCATAGCTGTTATTATCAGGTGCATATGGTTTTTGCTCCTTGCCATCCATGATCACCTGTATTCCCTTACAGTCAATAAACATATCTGCCGAAAGCCAGCTTCCGCTTTTAATATGGAACTTGCTTCCCCTGTCATTATCTGTCAACGCTCTCCAGAAAGTAGGCTTTGGGCAACGATACAGCCACTCATATCCATTTTTAACGATAGATTCCAGTCCACCCTGTGCATAAGAGAAAATATAATCAAAGCCTTCACCATGTACACCTAATGTATAGTCACCATAGACCACTCTTAATTTATCTGTATAAGCCATAGTAATACCTCACTTCCTGCATTGCCGGTTTTTCTTTCCTGTCAGCAAATACAATTCCATTTGCTGAGAATTCATAGTCTGCCGGTTTATCATCAAAATCTCCGCCATAGCGTAAAACATCTTTTCCTGTAACGGAATCTTTTACCATAATTGCCTGGTCAATAAAATCCCATATAAATCCGCCATGATACATATCGTATTTGTCAATCAGCTTCATATAAGAGCCAAGTCCACCCATTGAATTTCCCATATCATGCATGAATTCGCATAAAATATACGGTTTTTTCGGACTGTTATTCAAGTATTCCTCTACATCCTCCGGTTTTGCATACATTCTGGTCTCAAAATCAGAAATAGTATCCTCATATGCCCTATTATAATAAGCGCTTTCATAATGAACTAATCTTCCATCCTTCTTTTCGGCAAAATAAACGTTCATTGCCTCGATGTCGTCTCCTGCATAGGATTCATTTCCTAATGACCAGAAAAGGATGGATGTATGGTTTTTAAAAGTTTCGAAATTGTTTTTTGCACGCTCAAGCACTGCATCTTTCCACTGTGGAATAGATCCCGGTACATTGCATGACGGTTCGATTGCCCCAAGTTTTTGGAATGAGCCATGGCTCTCCAGATTTGTTTCTGCCATCACATAAATACCTGCATCGTCGCACATATAGTACCATGGTATCTGGTCAGGATAGTGACAGGTACGCACAGAATTAATATTGTTTCTTAACATACATGATATATCTGCCTTCATGTCTTCTATACCAATGCATCTTCCTGTTCTTGCATTCCACTCATGACGGTTTACTCCCGTGATAACAAGACGTTTTCCATTCAAATAGACTACTTTATCTATAATCTCTATTCTTCTGAAACCGATATCATAAGGAATTACCTCGGCCAGTGAACCATCCTCTGCTTTAAGCTCAACATAAGCATGGTATAAATATGGATTATGATTATCCCACAGCCTGACACTTTCCAAGTCAACACAAATCGTGCCTTCCAAATGGTTGTTTTCTTTATTTAACTGTAATGACTTCTCAACTAATATATTTTCTTCTCTGTCTTTTAAAATAAAGCCAGCAGTTACATTCTGACTGTCAGTAGCAGATACCTTCATGCTGACAGATACGCTTCCGCTTTCATTATCTTGATTTAACACAGGTTTGAACCATACATCCTCCAGATGAACATCCGGAATTGCCTTCAAAGTAACATTTCTGAAAATTCCAAAAAATCTGAAAAAGTCCTGATCCTCTAAAAATGCCGCCGTGCTCATCTTATGTACCTGCACTGCCAGAACATTTCCCTTTTCCTTAATATATGGTGTCAGATCAAACTCAGAAGGTGTGAAGCTGTCCTCTGCATAACCTATAAACTGACCATTAAGCCACAGATACATAGCTTCTTCTACACCTTCGAAGCAGATATGTATTCTTTTTCCACACATGTTCTTATCCAAATCAAAGTATTTGATATAAGAGCCTACCGGATTGTACTGTGCTTCTGAGAACATTCCTTCTTCAGCTCCGGTTGCCTGCATACTATATGCTCCTCTGTGGTACTCTTTTCCTTCCCACGGATACATAGTGTTGATGTAACGTATTTTATCATATCCAGCCAGTTCAATATGTCCGGGAACCATAATTTTATCGAATCCTGATGCATCAAATGTTTCCTTATAAAAATCAACAGGTCTTTCCATCACATTTTTGCTGTAAGCAAACTCCCATTGACCATTTAATGACTGTAATAATGGATTTTTTTCTTTTTTCATGTCTGAATGATCCAGATAATAGCAATGATCACTATGTGGTTCCAATTGATTTACCTTAAACACTTCCGGATTATCAAGCCATTTCATATCAGCGTTCATATTTTTCCTCACTTTCCAATTATTAATATATAAAACCAAGAACAATAACTGCTTTGCTACATCTAAGATATAACAAAACACTTGCAAAGAGCAATGTAATAAATTGTACAAATCATGCACTAAATGATACTGTTATAATTATTATGAAATGAGGGTCAAAAGGTATCATTGATGCTTGCATGCAATTTAAAAAGCTCCCGTGCATTGCACAGAGAGCTTTTTAGTCTGGTTAGTACAAACATATATTAATACGCGAATTATATGATGACACTTGCTTTCCCTTTTTTTCAAATCTTTGGATTCTTGTAATAACCTGATATTCCATCTGCAGCTTGTCCGATGAACAAGAGTATACATAAGGTTCAAAACCGGTATATTCATCATCCCCTTGCGCATAATTATTCCCATAATAAAAATTCTCTATTATATTTGTCTCAAAGGAAGAATCTATTTTTGATTCAGACTCTTTGGGATCACCCATAGAATAATCACTGCCATATGTCTTTGCATATAAATCTCTCATCACTGCAGCCTGTGCCTTAGGACTATCCACATCTGCACAATAATATGTAATATAAAACGGTACTCCAAGCACCGCATCAACAGCGGCCAGCATTCTTGTATCTTCAAATGATATTATAAATACCCACGCCGACAATTCCTTGCTTATATCCGATGTTACAAAATAATCTGATATTGTGTTGTCAATACTATCACCCAAAGCAACTGCTGCATCATATTGCCAAGGAGCTGCTTCATATGTCTGTTCTGTTTCGCTGTCTGTATCCTTTGAATAGTTACTTTCAAGGCTTTGGAGCATAACTATATCGTCTTCACCGAGCATCTGCATAATACCTGACTGCTTCTGCAGCTCACAGGCACCCTTCAGAAAAGTCTGAATAGCCGTATAAGCCTGTCCCACCGGAATCTCAGTATCCAACGGTTCCCTTATCTCATTATATTTCTCATTCCACAGCTCATTTACATTGTCCTGCATCATAGACATCATCTTTGTAAGCCTCTCTTCAGCTGAAATAGAGTGGCTGTAGGGGCTTATATCTGCGTTGCTTATCTTAGTACTCGTTTTGGCAATTTTTGCTGCTTTAAGTGAAATCAGATAATTCGGTATCATATTTCCCGCACATACAACTGCCAGAATAATGCATATACACACTATTCCCTTGATTTTATCCGGTTTTTTATCAATACATTTGCGCACTGATAAATGCTTACTTCTCATCCAATGCCTCCGCTTTCATGTCAAAATACACCTTGGTTCCTTTACCTGACTCACTCTCATAATGGATTTTTATATGATGCAGCCTAGCAATCCTTGATACAAGTGCAAGCCCAAGCCCTGCTCCATGCTCACTTCTTGATCGTGACTTGTCAACCATATAAAAAGCCTCTGTAATGCGCTCTATATCTTCAGGCGGTATTCCTCTTCCATTGTCCGAAACTGCAATACGATAAATACTGTGCGAAATAAATCTGCCTGATACATCTACCTTGCTGCCTCCTGATTTCACTGCATTGTCTATCAGATTAAGAAGCATGGTCTTAAACAGATCATATTCCAGCCACACCCATGCCTCATCCGCACTGTACACAATCTCTGTATTATGCTTTCTTGCCGCTTCATGTGCGGTTTCCACACAGTCTGCTATAATCTCAGATATTCTTGTCTCTTCAAGCCTGAAATCATTTTTATCAAGAGTGATAAGCTCCAGCAGCTTAAATGATAATGCTTCAAGCCTCATGCCCTCATTCAGTATGACTCCGGCAGCACTGTGCACCTCATCCTCGGACATTTTTTTCTGATACAGGGTATCGGCATATCCTATAATTGATGTCATTGGGGTTTTGAGCTCATGTGCGAAGTTTGCAGTAAAATCCTCCTGCTTCTTTGCCGCCATCTGAAGTTCATAAACTTTGCTTTCAAGGTTTTTCGCAAGCTCGTTGAAAGCCCTCGCAAGCTCACCTATTTCATCCTTTGTCTTTACATCACTTCTTGCTGTGTAAACACCATCTGCAAATTTTTTGGTGGTGGCTGTTAATCCGGCAAGAGGCTTTGTAATCATCCAAGAAAGTATCAATATGACCATCATACCAACAGCAAGTATAACAATGTAGTACACGCTGCATCTATACCTAAGTTCCTTTGACTCATCGAAAACCGGTGTAATATCACTTTCCGTTATCAGAATATACCTGTTATCATTCAGTTTAAAGCTGCTTTTGACATGGATATATCTGCAGCTTTGCTTTTCACTGGTATCTTTAGTATTCTCTTTTGACACTATACTGTATGTAAGCGTACCATCCTTTACCTTTATATCCTTTTGCTCATAATTACATGAATTGGCATATATCCTTTTTCCATCATCATCAGCAAGATACATTCCTCCTTCATCTCCAACAATGGATTTTGCCGACTGCGACATCATATCTGTAAGCTCCTTATCCACATCTTCACTCTTCATATTAAGTATGACAGTTTCAATCGAGTATTTTATCATCTGATGCTGTGAAAGTGCACTGTCCTGCTCCCTTTTCACTGCATGCTCCAGTGAATATGATAGAGTCACACATTCTATCATTCCAAGGGCAACAGCCAGTATCACTGTCATTCCAAGAAACATTTTATAGAAAAATTTCATCCGCGAACCTCCAGACGATAGCCAATCCTGAAAACCGTGACAATCTTTTGATTCCAGTCAAGCTTTTTCCTTAGTCTTTGTACATGTGAGTCCAATGTCCTTGTCTCCCCGGTATACTCCTCCTGCCATACAAGTTCATAAAGCCTGCGCCTGCTGAGTGCAACATTCTTATTCTTCATAAGCTCATACAACAGGTCAAATTCCTTTACTGTGAGCTCTACCTGCTCACCTGCCTTTGTCACTGTACGTGATTTAGGATCTATAGCTACATCCTCTATTTCCAGACGCTCTGCCATGCGCTGAGTGCGCCTTAATACGGTTTCCACTCTCGCAAGCAGCTCCCCTATCTGAAATGGTTTGCATATGTAATCATCCGCGCCCATACGAAGCCCTCGTATCCTTTCATCCACCTGTCCCATAGCAGATATTATTATGACCGGAGTATCCCCAATTCCCCTGACATAGTCAAGCAATTCATAACCATTTATCTCAGGAAGCATAATATCAAGCAGCAGAAGATCATATCTGTTCTGCTCAATTTTGTCCGCCCCTTCCTTGCCATCAAACGCTCTTTCGCATTGATATCCCTCTGCCTTCAGGGTGTTGCATATTAAATTATTTATGTCGTTGTCATCTTCCACTATGAGAATACTGGTCATAAGCTGCTCCTCTTCTATGATTATGATAGAATTATTATAGCATAAAGATGTGTCATAGTTGTAAAAAACACCCTGTTATTTAACTCAATAATAGGATGTTTTACCAGCACTTATACAAATATATTCTCACACATACATACTCCAGACAGCTCTAATCTGAGATGATATATTTTTGAATAACCACCTTTTGCCACTTTTTTCAATGCTGTTTGGATCATTTATTGAAAATCCTTCATCATCATATCCTGTTATAACCATAAAATGTCCTGTATCTGTAAAATCTCCCGGTCCTACATTTATCACAATAGGATGTCCTGCATCAAGCTCTGCCTTCATTCTGCTCTCATCCAGCGCCACTGTCTTTGCTTTTACGCCGTAGTGCCTGCAGCCTTCACTTATAATCGTCCATGAACTTCCCGAACCATCCACACTGTAACCGGCTTCCTTTGAATACTTTGCTACTGCAATAGGTGATGCATCCCTGTTGTGTGTCAGATAAACCACTACCATCGAAAGTGTAGTGGGACCGCATCCGCTTGCTGCAAAGAAATTGCCGCTATATTTTTCGTAGCCCCAGCGTTTATCCCACTGCACAAATAACGGAACACTATCCATAGACGCTTCTTCTGTCAAATCAATTGTGTGTTCCTTCACATGTTCCGCCGGATAATCATACACAAACTCAAGTGCCTCTTCATTCTTCAAAGCAAGGTCCTTTAGCTGTTTCGGATATTGGGTACTGTTCATTATATCATCAAGCATCGACTGATTATTTTGTATCTTATTCTTTTCAGAGATTTTGCTATTTTCTATAACAGCATTATCATATGTATTATTTCTGGCTTCAACATCATATCTATTTGTCCTGCCATCACCTGATCTTATCATACTGCTTCCAACAGCCACAAATACAGCCACAGCTATTATACTACAGGAAAATATGATAAAACACAGTATCTTTCTGCGCCTGCGTCTCCTTCGACGTAAACTTGCCCCATGTCTGCAACATTTGTTTTGTGTCATGTCCACTTTCTACCCTCCTGCTTCTTTGTAACTGATATTGTGTATCATTACTCTATCAAAAGCATTCGTTTATTATGTTGCATACTTGTGTCATAGTTGTAAAATATTCCAATATTAAATTGTATAAATAAATTGGCCAATGACAGTATTGCAGGATATTTTAACCTGTCACTGTATTAAGCAACTTTTGACTATATATTCTGTTATTTTGGCAAGTAATATTAGTTTTCATATTCTATAATGACATCGTAAACAGAAAGGAGATGAATTTCCATGAGAAATAAATTACACAATTTTATTGATAACTTACTTAGCTTTTATGCAAGCTTCTTTACTCACAGATTTTATCAAATATAATGTGCATAGCATATTCTACAATTGTTCCTTTATTTGGGTTTTTAAAATATCGTTCATATCCATTCTTTACGTCCTCAAAAGTCACTTCCCCTTGTAACGGAATATATGCTTTTTGGATTAATTGTTGGGCAATTTGTTCACTATAAATTTCATGCATTTGCATATCCATCGATCGTCCTTCTATTTCTATAGAACCTATATTTTTTGCTGCTTTCTTAGCTGCATCCTTAATCCTGCTCCACAAGGAATGTCCTGTCGGATCACTGTAATTCAACGGATTATTGGTTGTATAATCGTAGCGGTTTCTGGTTAATGGATTTTCTGTCATTCCAAGGTCACTATCTTCAGTTGTAAAGGTTCTGTCATTTTCTTTTTCCTCCTGAACCTCTACTTCTATTACATTTTATATTCAAAAGTTTCTCAATCACTTCGAGACCTCGGCATACTTACATAATTTTGTAGGACGCCGATTTTTTCATTATCACTATACCTGCAATCAGCCAACATATTTATGTATTGTTGCTCTTACAGCCCCAGGTCCTGCGAGCATTTCGCGGAACATTTCTTCAATCTTTTCACCAACTCCATCTTTGTAAAGGTCAGTGAAGAACAGACGCTCATTGGAAAGTATCGGTTTGAGCTGATCTTTGAATGTCTCCGTTTTTCCTACTACGATATCCTTAAACTGTTCCTGAAGTTCCTCGTTCATTGGGTCTGGTGCAAGTTCAAATTTATTTCCTTCATCATCCACACCAAGCATATATCTAAGCCATCCTGCGATTCCCAAAGGAATAGCTGTCAGTCTGGAGGCGTCTCCGAATTTCGCTACATATGCTTTAATTGTCTCACCGAATCGGATACCAACCATCTGAGATACGTCTACGGCCAGACGAAGGTTTGTATCTCCCAAATACTCATTCGGGAAACGCTCATTAAAAAGTTCATCCACAAATGCCTGCGGAGAAAGGATTCCCGGGTTTGCGACTACCGGAAGACCTTCATCATAAGCAATCATACGCGCCATCTTCATCATATCTTCGTTTGTGTTCAGCATATGCGCAAACAGATCATATCCAAGAACCACACCCAGCGGACCTGTTGCAGAATGTACAGGGTTCAGACATACTGTTACTTTCATACGCTCAGAAAGGTTAACTGTATTTCTGTCAGCCATATATACACCGAAACCTTTCTCCAGAGCCGGACGGCCGTTCGGGAAGTTATCTTCAATTACGAGATACTGCGGTTTCTCTGCATTAACAAATGGTGCAATATATGTTTTCTTACTTGTGATAACCGGCTGCATATTCTCAATGCCAAGATTCTCAAGGTCCGCTGCGATCTGCTCGCTTGGACGAGGTGTGATCTTATCGATCATCGTCCATGGGAACGCAACAATTTTCTCATCACTTACATAATTTACGAATCCTTCATCTACGAATCCGACTTTCTTCCACTCTTCTGTCATAGTCAGTACAGATTCACGAAGTTTCGCACCATTCCGTGAGCAGTTATCCATGGAAACCAGAGCAATTGGATATCTGCCTGCTTTATATCTTTCATAAAGCATCGCAACCAGAACTGCCATTGCACCTGTTGCTTTATCCGGACCATTTTTGATATCAGCTTCTACAAACGGAAACCATGTCCCGTCAGCTTTCTGTAATGCGTAACCTTTCTCTGTGATTGTAAAGGAAACCATCTGCAGGGATTTGCTGGTAAAGATTTCTTTCAGCCGATTCCAATGTGCCTGGTCTGAAGACTGTGCTTTTACTGCTTCTGCAAGAGCTCCTATTACTTTGTATTCACGTGTTCCATCACCATGCAGGATTACGCTTAATCCCAGGTTGTCATATGGATCATAAATCTTGTCTACTACATCATAATCAAAAGTCTCTATACATGTAATGCCACGGTTAAGCACGCCCTCTTCCAGAAGGCCGTCAGCAATACCACCGATAAATACACGGAAAATATTTCCGATTCCGAAATGTACCCAACCAGGTTCTTTCTTCGCTTTCTCAGAAACAGCCTCTACGTCATAACCTGGCAGAGTGATTCCGGCCTTTTCCCATGCTTCCTGTTCTTTGATTCCATTCAGTGATAATTTCATGATATATACTCCTTGTTTTCTTTTTATTATGTTTCAAACTTACGTTTATATCTCAACTGTAAGTCGAGTATATATCCTCCCTATCTAAAAGTCTATTGACAAAAAGTATAATTTTTTTAATCTTATTTTATGCATTTTTACCAGTTATATTGACCATTACTGTTCTTATTATCGTTATTGCATTTTCACTTTCTATATACTACAATATACATAAAGCTAGAACTTAACTCTATCTATAACAATTCAGGAAATAATATAATCCAGAAAATCTGACAAGTTTTTGCGCTCTGCCAGACTATATCAAATATATAATTTATAAAACAGCTACCATAATAGAATCAGGAAAATCTTATGAGTGAAAAAGGTTTAACCAATATCAGCGTAAAAAAAATAAACAGATCAAAAGTTTATCAATACATCTACAGAAAAAAAATAACATCCAAGCTCCAGATCGTTCAGGATTTACAGATGGGATTGTCCACCGTAAGCCAGAATCTGAACCTGTTAGAGCAGGATGGCTTAATAGAAAAAAATGGATATTTCGAATCCACCGGCGGAAGAAAAGCAAATGCGATTCAGATTGTATCTGACTTCAGAATTTCCATTGGCATTGGTATTTTAAAGAATATGTTCCATATCACTGCCGTTGACCTGTACGGAAATACACTCTATACCAATACCATTCCATTTCCATATTCCAACACGCCGGATTACTATAAGCAGGTCACCGATAAAATCAAAGAATTCATTGCCACAAATCAGTATGATGAAGAAAAGATACTTGGTGTTTCCATCGCTACACAAGGAATCACCTCCCCTGATCACTCTACTGTGCTGTATGGAAATATCATGAACAATACAGGCATGATACTGGAGGACTTTTCCCGTTATCTGCCTTATCCATGTTATTTGGAACATGATTCAAAATCTGCTGCCTTTCTGGAATTATGGAAACACCCGGAACTTGACAGCGCCGTTGTCTTTCTACTGAATCGTAATCTCGGAGGCGCTATCATCACAAACCACCAGATTCATCAGGGAAGTTCTATGCACAGCGGCACGATCGAACATATCTGTATTAATCCAGATGGACCGCTCTGTTATTGCGGAAACCGCGGCTGTCTGGAAACTTACTGTTCCGCCAACGCTCTGGAACAGGCTGCCGGTATGAATATAAAAGACTTTTTCTCTCTTTTACGCGAAAAAAAATCTCCCCAGCTTACACAAATCTGGAAAGATTATCTCCATCACCTGGCCTTTGCCATGAAAAACATTAATTTAATTATTGATGCGCCTATTATCATCAGTGGTTATCTGGCACCATATTTTTTAGAGGACGACATTGCCTACCTGACTAAACATATCAATGTTTCCTCACCATTCGCATTAAACAAAGAGCACATTTTTGTTGGCACAAATGGACAATACACTCCTGCTATCGGGGCTGCATTGTTCTATGTAAATCAATTTATACATGCAATATAATAAATATTACGCTGCATAATCTTATTCGTATACCGTCAGTTCTTTATGAACATTACCGAATTGTTAGTTGAAAATGATATTCTCTCCGTGGAAAGGAAGTTATCTTTTAATATTCAACGGTAAGTATGTATCCTCAAATATGAATGGAAATCAGATGTTCAATACTTTAAGTGCAGGGGTTGCATTTACCGGAATAGCGGAATAGTTCATGCTATCTGGAACGTTGTGATTATTGGTTGAGGATTAGCCATTGGGGAAAAAATGGATAAATATTCTGTAATGACATATGTACTTAATTCAAAAGATTTCGCCATCACAGGTGGTGAGTTTGGAATTGAATCATCTGTTATTTCATTGTTCGGATACATAATAGTTGCTGGTATAGCATTTTTTATGATTAAATCAAGAAAAAATTGATATAATAGGTTTGAAAATATGAAGCTATAAGGTACTTGTCAAATTCCAGTTTGCCGAAATATATTTCTAACTTTCCCTATTTTACAGGCTTTCCAGCCTGTGCATTAGCGAAACGATATGTATTTTCCCTTATTTTTGCCCTTATGAGATAATCGTAAGGGAAATAAGGGAAAGTTTTATTTAGTCGTTGCCTGCCACCTTATCAAGTAACCTTGCAGATTCCCGCTTGGCTTTTCTTGTAGAGTGTGCATAGACATTCATGGTGGTACTGACATCTGAGTGTCCTAACAGTTCCTGCACATCCTTTGGTGCTGCTCCATTTGCCAGAAGGTTGCTTGTGTAGGTGTGTCGCAACTGGTGAAAATGAAATCCTTCAAATCCATCCAGTTTCTGAGCAATCTTCCTGCAAACAATTCCTAACGTGCTTGGCAGTTCCAAACTTCCATCCGGTCTTAAGCAGACAAAGGATATTTCCTTATAATCTTCTGGAACATTCTCTGTTCCGTCCAGATGATAGAACTCATAGTAAACTCTGTTTTTGTCTTTTACTTCTCTGTAGTAGTTTTTGTGGTAAAGTTCTCCGTACTGCATTCGGTTTTTAAGTTGTTCCTTTCGGGCATTGCGAAGAATCTCTGCCAGTGTATCTCCAAAATCAACAATCCTTACCTTTTTTCGTTTGGTTGGTCCGATGATATTCTTGTGCCTTGAACCATCATATCGGATACTGCGTCTGATTGTAAGGCACTGTTCTTCAAGATTTACATCCTGCCATGCCAGACCACAGGCTTCACCGATACGAAGTCCTGTATAATAAGCTATCTGGATTGGAAGTATTGCCGGTGGATTGTAATCCTGTAGAAATTCAATCAGTCTTTCATAATCCTCTCGTGGAATTGGCTGTATATCGCCATCCATGTCATCATCAGAAAACAGGTCAACCTCATCCGTCTGGTATTTCAGCTTAATATACTGCATCGGATTGAAAGTGATATATTGCTTTGGTGATACTGCAAACCGGAATGACTGCTGTAATACTGCCGAGAAAGAACGAATGTAATCTTTGCTGTAACCTTTTCTTTCTGAACCATCTGGATAAGTGCCACCAAAGGAAAGCAGATCGAAGAAGGCTTGTAAATGCTCAGATGTTACATTTTTCAACTTTCTCTCTGAAATTGGATGCTTCTTGATGTTGGTAATTGCACCGAGGTAATTCTGGACTGTCCCATTACTGAGAGTACCGGTCTTTAATTCTTCCTCTGCCCATATATCAAGTAATTCTCCAACTGTAATATTTTCCGACTTTGCAATGAAATTTTTGCTTTCGTAATCGTCCATTGCCTGACGGAGCAGTTTTTCCGTTTCACTTTTGCTTTCTGTTCCAGCGTATTCTTTCTGAACTAGATTGCCGCTTGCATCTTCTACATAGAAGCGGTAGTACCATTTCTTTCCTTTTTTTCTTACAGATCCTTTTGCCATAATCGTGTGTCTCCTTTCGATATCAGACAATCGGAACTGATGAAATGCTTCTTGCGTGTAAGTATATCATAACTCCGGTTGTCGTTCTATACCGAATCGGAATCTTCATACAAAACTTCTGATAAAAGATTTTCAAGCCTTTGTTCTGCCATTTCCGGTTTCTTGGAATAGAGCCTTACAATATCTGCCATGTCATTAAAGGCATTAACAGTATGGGTGATCTCCCGGAGAAACATAATCTCGTTATATTCATCATTCGATTCAAACCCCATTACCTTTGCAATATCCGATTCATTCGTGCTGCCCTTGTAATTCTTGCAGGCAAACTGGAATGATTCCAGAAACAGGTTATATTGCTTTAACATTAACAGCAGTAAATCTTTTGAAAAAGCATCTTCCTTTTTACTAAGGTCGAGAGGTAGCTGTTTGAGAATATCGCCCATTGCATCACGAATCTGTAATTCTTTCTTATCCGTAATATCGGTTTCGTATTCATCGGTTTCACCTCTGAGCCATTCAATAGATACATGAAGTGCTTCCGAAAGACCTTCCAGCACCATCTTTTTGGTATTGTCAATCGAACCATTCTCATAACGCAGGATTGTGGAAGCGGTAACTCCCATCTTCTCTGCAACATAAGGCTGTGTCAGATTTAATTCCAGACGACGTTGTTTTGCCCTGCTACCTATCAGCTTGCGTAATTCTTTATCTTTCATGCTGATTGCCTCCTTTTTCGGTATGTATGAATTATAGCATGTACCTCACGTAATTGCAATATGCAATCTAATGATTAATTTTAAAATTTCATAACGCTTGACAACGCAATATAAAACCGCTATACTAACAGTACAACAAAAATTGCATAATGCAATTTAATAGGAGGTGACAAGATGACGGAAAGAAAGATTGCATTATCCATCGAGGAAGCAGCCGACTATACAGGAATTGGCAGAAACACTTTGAGAAAGCTGGTTGAATGGAAGAAGCTTCCGGTATTAAAAGTCGGAAGAAAAGTCCTTATTAAAACTGACATTCTGGAAAAGTTCATGGAAGCCAACGAGGGGCGAGATCTGAGGGATAAAGGAAATGTAAAAGCTGTCACAAGAAATGTGGCAACTTAAAAAGGCGGCTTCCTACGAAACCGCCAAAGGTTCTATCAGACCGAAGCCATGATATACCTACACGCAAGAGGATTATACCATGTGCTTCTCCTGATATGCAACCGGGAACTGTTGTTTATCGGAAAAAGAAAGGATGAAGACGATATGGCGAAATCAACAAAGACTTATGAAGAAAGATTACGTGCATTAGAGAAAAAGGAACAGGAAAGCATTGAAGCTACAAAAAAGCTCATAGCACAGCGGAAGGAACTGGAAAAGAGAAAGAAAGCGGAAGAAAGTAAAAAACGAACCCACAGGCTTTGTCAGATTGGAGGAGCGGTGGAATCAGTTCTTGGCTGTCCGATTGAGGAGGAAGATTTACCAAAGTTGATAAGCTTCTTAAAAAGGCAGGAGACAAACGGGAAGTTTTTCTCAAAAGCGATGCAGAAAGAATTAGTTACAGACATGGAGGAAGTGTAATGGCGGAGGGAGTGGTTTTTCCATTCCCTTCATTGCCTTTGAATGAAGGGCGCACTTATGGACAACCAGAGGTCGTCCTTATAAGTTTGCCACAAGTGGCAACCGGTCTGCGCTTACGCTTGCCGGGCTCGTTCCGTCGGCGGGGCTTTCAGCCAGACCTGCTCATGCCGCAGGGGGCACTCTTGCGCAGAGGGCGTTCCGACAGCTTCACTTCTGCCAAACCAGAAGAAGATGCTGTCGGAAATCAATGCCGGATACGGCAGAAAGGGGGAATCGTATCATGGCGATATTTCACTTTACAGTAAAGATTGTCGGGCGCAGTAAAGGAAAATCTGTCATATCCGCATCGGCATATCTTAATGGAGATGTGATGAAGAATGAGGAAACAGGCAGAATCAGTTACTATACTTCCAAAAAGGAAGTCGTCTACACCAGTCTGATGATGTGCGAAAATGCACCTCCTGAATGGCTGCATGTACCGGAAGAAAATATAAAAAGGTTTCAACAGTCTATCCGTTATAAAAGAGCGGATGATAAAGATGCCGCACTGGAAAAGTTTAAAATCACATTTCAGAAACAGCGTCTATGGAATGAGGTATTGAAGATAGAAAAAAATGCAGATGCACAGCTTGGACGCTCATTTGAATTTTCCCTGCCGAAAGAATGGAGCAGACAGGAACAGATTGATTATACAACCGAATATATTCAAA
>ENA-OPSY01001250-OPSY01001250.1-human-gut-metagenome-genome-assembly--contig:-NODE-1250-length-15332-cov-3.919290_pt1 | contig 15332 bp, 18 predicted proteins | sample MGYA00241464_ERZ501920 | MGnify/ENA primary metagenome ERZ501920 (study PRJEB25962, sample SAMEA2042396) | human gut metagenome | biome: human gut; feature: human-associated habitat; material: faeces...
GAACGGATATGTAGTTGACAGTATCCATAATATTAATATTGCAAATATAACAAAACAGGTATATCTAAATTCGTTCAGCAAACTTGGGTTTGAGAGAATACTCAAAGTGTTCAAAGCTGATATAGTTATACCTGTTTTTAGATTGTATTTGTTGGACGAAGATGAAAACATATCAATGGACGCAAGCGATGATTTAATGTCGGCAAGTTTAAGTATTACATATCAGACTGGTCAAAGACGTACAATGAATATTACTCTTGCAAATATAGATAATAAGTGGAAGCCTAAACCGATTAAGGGATTAATATGGACGGGAAGCAAATTTAGATTTGATTCTGGTATTGTTATTGGTGACACAATATATTGGAAACAACAAGGAGTATTTGTTTTTAAAGACCCTACATTATCAAGAGAAAATTCAAATCAAACAATCTCATTATCATTATGTGATAAGTTTGGTTTGTTTGATGGTAGTGTTTATGGAACGACAAGTTTAAAAACAATCATTCCTGTTGGTGTTCCAATGAAGAATGCTTTTACTTCTTTATTGGCAAGCGACAGAGGAAATGGCAAACCATTTGACTTAAAACCAATTATTTTTAATAGTGAATATACGGACATTAATACATATTACACTATAAAGCAAGATGCCGGTACAAAAGTTAGTGAGATATTTACAAGTATGGGCGAAACAATTTCTTCCGATGTTTACTACAACGAATTTGGCAATATGGTTGTTAGTTCTAATGTTAATGAGTTTATATCATCTAACTTCCCTGTTGTATATCGTTTTGAGGAAAACGACAAAGATATTGTGTCGGCAAATGTTGTTTATAATACATCACAAGTCAGAAATAAAGTTGTTGTTAAAGGTGCTATTGCCAACGGTTATCAATTCAGTGCTATTGCCGAAAATAAGAATTTGAAATCAGACTATTGTATTCAGTATAATGGCGAAATACCAGAAGTTATAAATGATAGTAAACTATATGCTGATTCATTGTGTATGTCACGAGCAATGTATGAATTGATTAATTTTAGTCGTGGTACGAAAACATTGAATTTATCTTGCACATATAATCCTATATTCGATGTCAACCAGTCTGTTATGGTTAATTATCCAAGCTTGGGTATTAACAACGAAAACTATGTCATTGACTCTATTTCTATGAGTATGGATAGTGGTGCAACGACATCTTTGACAATGACAAATATTAACGAGGTAATTTTTTAAATGAAAAATGAAGAAGAAAAAATAGATTTTAATGATGAAACAGTTATTGCATATGTAAATATGATACGTCAAATTATTCAAAGTGAAGTTTCAACATATTTAAAAAATCAGAATATTGAAACATTTGAGGATTTAAAAGTACAAAGTGTTTCTGACGATGGATTGCACGCAACATTGAAAGATACAACTACAAAAGAAGTATATGAAAATATACCTAACTATACAAATATAAAAATCAAACCAAATGATTTTGTCAGGATGTATATAAGTAATCAAGGATTAAAGAAATATATTGGACAAACATTTGGTTCAAGAAGTGAATATTTATGTCAAACAGAAAAGGACGGTGATAAATAATGGCTGATTTACATATAGACACAAGCAATGTTACGCTGATGGGTGAATTTAAAAGTGCAATTGAAGATTATGTTCAAAAATATATTCAAGGATATGTAGATAAAGTTATGGTGGGCAGACATAGTACATTGAAAAATTCAAGCTGGGATTTTAGTGGAGATAAAAATGACACAATACGAAATATATCTATTCCATTTGACAAATCGAAAGAACATTGTGGAGTTATAAATATTAAACTAAGTGACCAAACAACTAATGACCCAAAATCTCAAATCTTCTTTTGGTATGATGGGAATAAACTCAATTCTTTGTTTAACCCACTTATTCATACTAATTCATATGGCAGCCAAAAAGTTCAACAGGTTGATTTAATGGGAGATACCATTTGCATTAAGGTATCTAATTCTGGAAACCCATATGCTCTATCTTATGACTCTGCTTCATTCAGTGTAGATTATCATATTTGGTAGAAAGGAGTGATTAAATGGCACATATAGATTTAAAAAAAGATGCACATATTTTTACTCAAGCAGGTGTGACTATTCAAAACTTATTGAACTTGGTTCAATCATTTGAAACAAATGAACTTGAAGAGTTAAGAGACCTTATTAACGTAATCAAAGATATTGACACAAATGATGATAATGCAGATTTTAAGCAACAACTGATTAATGCTATTAACAATGCAGTAATGGAAAATGAAGTTGTAGATACTTTAGATAAAGATAGTACCTATCCTCCACAAGCTACAACTGTAAGAAAAGCACTGAATGGGATAACGGATAAAATTGCTCAAATTGTTAAAAATGTTCAAGATGAAACACAAGAAAGACAAAATAATGATTCATCACTGAACACCTTAATTTCGACCGAAACAAGCGAACGAAAATCTGATGTTCAATCTATTAATGAAACACTTTCTTCTAAAGCAGATAAAACAACCTTGTATGGTACAGGGATAAGCACACACACAATAACCCATAGTCTTGAAAAAGCAGATTTAATTATAAGTATTAATACATCATATGGCAATGGGTATGTGACAATAGATGGTGAAACTGTAAAAAATAAAATTCTTATGGATGGTTTAACTATTCAATCAGAATCAATTTCTGCAACATTTTCGGCGGAAAAAGGTGAAGAAGGAGAAAAATATATAAATCTTCTTTATTCAACCGAAACAGGCAAGCTTGATTTGGAAGTTACAGAACAGCCTGAACCAGGAAATTTTGCAAAGATGGATGTAACATATATGAAAGCAACAATTTCTGAAATGTATGCAAGAAGAATGTATTTTGATGGATTGAATACTTTGACATCATTGGCTACAAAAAATAAAAATTCATTTTTAGAAGCAATCAATGAATTAGTAGCCTCTGATACTTCAATTAACAATTCTATAGGCACAATAAAAAAACAATTAGAAAATACAACAACAACCGGTATATGGCACTATGGTACACTATTAACCCATACAACAAATGTAAATGATGTTGCCAATAATGACATTTCTGCAAATGTAGGCGATTTTTATTTGAATTCTAATACATTCTCAGTGTATTTCTGTGTCGGTGACAATAAAGGTAATCACAACTGGTTATATATCGGCAATTTAGCCGGCAGTTTTGATTACTCAAACTATGCTAGTGTTAATTCTCCACATTTTACAGGAACACCGACAGCACCTACTCCGTCTGTATCAAATAATTCACGACAAGTTGCAACCACAGAATATGTGAGAAGTGCTATTGATAAATATGCAAGTGGTGATAATCTTGAAATGATTGATTTGGCGGAAGGACTTAGGGATGATGTATATGGTAAACAAGTTGTGTGGACAGTTGGCGGTAATATTATGAATTTAACATTGCCAGCCCCAAAATTAACAAATCCTACAACTTCAGAAGAAGTCAAGATTACTTTTGACAAAGGTATTATTCCTTTTGATAATACTGTAAAAAAGGGGTATCTTCCTTACAATACGACAAGTGTTTCTTTTATTCCTATTACAAGAAACAAGACATATATTAATTGCGAATTTAATTTTGATACGCAACATTTAGAATTTACAACATCTAATTCAATAATTTCTCAAGACACTATAGATGCTGTTGAAACAAGAGTGTGGAAGTTTAGTTTATGTTATTATACAGTAAACGTTGTTTATAATGATTCTTCTGAAGAACCGGCAAGTCAATATGTAATTAGTAATTATGATTGTGATTGGTGTATTAATTCTGAAAAAATAGCATTACCATATCAAACATTGGATATGCTAAAAACCGTTGACAAAAATTGTATTATTAATTCTATAAATGAAGTTGTCGATAATGCTTCAAAGAATCAAAGCGAAGTAGGAACTCTTATTTATGCACTACACCCTGACATAACAACATATTCCACTTTGGCAGCTAAAGATTGGTATTTCGGAAAACTAATAAAAAGTGATGTGGACGAAGTATTTATACTGAATAACGATAGACAAGATGACATAGATTATCCTGATGGTGTCACATTAAGTGGCAAATTACCTTATAATGATGAGGTTGGGTATATGTTATCGCAAGATATACCAGCTTTAAAGAAAGCATTTTGTAAAGTGACAAAAAAATGTGTTGCATCTATTGATGGTTCAGATGGAGAAATAGAAGTGTTATTAACATTCTAAGAGGAGGAATTTATTATGACAAACATTAACTGGAAAGTAAGAATTAAAAATCCGATGTTTTGGGTACAAATTGTAGTTGCTATTTTTGTTCCTGTACTTGGGTATATGGGAATTACGGCGCAAGATCTAACCACATGGCAAGCAGTAGGCAATGTAATATTGACAGCTTTTTCTAATCCATATGTATTGCTGTTGATGGCAACGAGTGTTTATAATGCTATTATCGACCCAACTACAACAGGCATTACAGATAGCAAAATGGCACTTACATACAACACGCCTAACAGTGATAAATAAGAGAACATTCATCCTATGCGAATGTTCTTTTTTTGTGCAAAAATTAAAGAAAGGAAGATTGCTATGAATATAATTGAAGTTGCTTATAAATGGCACGGTGGCTTTACAAAACGTTCACGCACAGATTTTATAGCGTTACATCACGCAGAAGCAGTTAAATGTACTCCACAAGATATACACAGTTGGCACGTCTCAAATGGTTGGACAGGCATCGGTTATCATTTCTTTGTGCGTAAAGACGGCACAATTTATCGTGGTCGTCCGCTTGATGTGGTTGGTGCTCACGTTCAAGGTATGAACAGTTGTTCTATTGGCATTTGTGCTGAAGGTGATTATCATACAAAAGAAAAGACAATGCCACAAGCACAAAAGAAATCTATTATCGAGTTATGTCAATATCTTAAAAAGAATTATTATCCAAATGCAAAGATAGTTGGACATAGAGAAATCGGTGACAGTAATTGTCCTGGTCGATATTATCCACTTAATGAAATTAAATTTGCTGTTGCCGGAGGAATTACTGTTCAAGCAGAAAATCCTCAAAAGATTGCCTTGGATAAGTTGGTAACGAAGGGTATTATTACAGATGCATCTCAATGGATACTTACTGATTTCTTGACAAATGCAAAGGCAGTTAGAGTTCTCGACCTGCTTTCAGGCGGTACTTGGACAAGCGAGAAAACAAATTCAAGTATTCATTGGGCTCAGCCAAATGTCATCTCTTTAGCATCTAAGGATGGTGGTTCTTCTGACGGAACAAAAGTCATTGAAGATATTGACGGAATGGTTAATAAACTAAATGTCTGGATCTCTAAGGCTACACTATTGGCTTTGGTTGATAAGCTTACAGGTGGTACAAAAGAAAAATACAAGAATAGAAAAACAGACCATTGGGGTAGAAATTGTCTTGATAGTCTTTGTGATAAAGGCATAATTACAGATGTTAAGTATTGGGACTCCGATTTCGAAGCTACGGTAGAAAACGGAGTTTTTTTAGTGCTTTGTTGTAATGCATTTGGTCTTTGAGGGAGGGTTTAATGTACACGATTACTCTATTAAATGACAGACGATTATACGGAGCTCACAAAGAAGCGATTATGCAATATGACAATATGGTCGGTAAAATTCAATTCCTTATTCCGCAAACATATGACGGAAATGATATGAGAAATTTTACGACTGTATCATTGGAATATATCTCCCCTATTTCTCATTTATATAAGCAAGAATTTTTAACCTTGTCCGAGGAATTGGTGGAATATGCCGATGAACAATATTTAGAATATTTGCTTCCTATCGGCTCAAAAATGACTGCTGAAAATGGGGATATTGAATTACAACTATCGTTTTACCAAGTTTATATGGACGAAGATGGCGTAGTTCAAGACCCTGTTCTGAAAACACAATCTTGTAAGGTCAAAATTATTCCTACAAAGAATTGGGCTCAATTTGTACCGTCAGAATCTATGGCGGCACTTGACCAACGTATTGCTCAGTTGATTGCTTTGGAAGAAGAAATTACCGAATTACAAGGACAGATTATTGAACATCATGACAATTTTATAAATGATGATGTTATTTCTGATAAGACAACATATTCGTCAAAGAAGATTGAAGAATTCATAGATAAGAATGAACTTGACGAAACTGTTGAAAATATAACAAATACTGAAAAACAAACAATCTCTGATGAAGAGATAGAAAATCTATTCAAATAATTTAGGATAAATCGCATTATGCCGGCTAACAATGCGTTTTATTATAGACATAACTTATACACTTTTATTAAATTCAAGGAGGAAATTAGAATGGCAAACGAAACACAAAAGTTTTTAAGTTACGAAGGTCTTGGTACATATGACAGTAAAGTCAAAGCTTATATTGTAGATAAGGCTGACACTGCCAAGACATCTGCTATCGAAGCAGACGCAGTTGTAGTTACTACAGATGTAACAACAGAAGGATATGCAAAGTCTTATACATTCACTCAGAATGGTGCAACTATTGCTACGGTTGACATTCCAAAGGATATGGTTGTATCAAGTGGTAAAGTGGTTGTCAACCCTGAAGGACAGGATGAAGGCACATACCTTGAATTGACACTATCTAATGCAACAAGTGACAAAGTTTATATTAATGTTGGCAAGCTTGTAGATATTTACACAGCAAAAGCCAATGCAACTCAGGTTCAGATTGTTATTGATTCTGCAACAAGAGAAGTTAGTGCCACAATTGTTGCTGGTGGTGTAGGTTCAACAGAACTTGCTGACGGTGCTGTTGTTACTGCTAAGATTGGAGATGCTCAAGTTACAAAAGCAAAATTGGACACTGACGTACAAGCTTCTATTGATAAAGCCGATTCTGCAATTCAGTCGGTTGCTACTGGTAAAACGGACGGTACAGTCGCTGTTGATGGCACAGATGTTTTAGTTGCAGGTTTAAAGTCTGCTGCATATGTTGAGACAACGGCTTTTGATGCAGCTGGTGTTGCAGATACAAAAGTAAAAGAACTTGCTGATGGTGCGGTAAAAACAAATACAAGTGACATTTCAACACTGAAAACAAAAGTGGCTGATCTTGAATCTGTTACTATTGAAGCAATCTCAACAGATGAAATAAATGCTCTATTTACAAAAGTGACTGAATAATTTATTCTCTGATTAATTCAAAGTAATACATATTTCTAAGGGAAGGGTGACGACTCTTCCCTTTTTGTATTGCTTGATACTATATGTTTTTGCAAAAATATATAACTCGTTTTGGAGGAAAGAAAATGGAAGAAAAGAAATTTTTAGATTTAAATGGTTTAAAAATAGTTGTAAATAACATCGAGAACGAGATAGATGGAAATAAAGGCGACATATCTTTTACCGATGATATTACTTATGAACCGTTAGAAGAAACGGAGGCAAGTTCGTAATGGCTATGTCTCTTAAAGAAAGCTTGGAAAGCTTAAAAAATCAAACATCCGCATACACCCCGTCAGTTATGATGGTTAATCCTAATACAGAACCTAAAATAACGGCAGATATGGACAAACGTTTAATTGATGTTCCGCCTGAATTACAGACAATAGGTGTGGCAACTGAAAATAATGCAGAAACAGTTTATATTAGTATTCCATCGACCACTTTTGATGGAACAGATTTAACCGATAAGACTGCTTATATTTATTTTGTAAACGCAGGCAAAGAAGTGAATATTTACAAAGTCACTGATGTTGCTGTTGAAGATAATTCGATTAAGCTTGGCTGGACAATTACGAATGATGTCACTCGTTATGCAGGAACAGTGTCGTTTTCAATTGCATTTGAGTTAGATAATTCATACAAATTGACAACTACTCCTGCTACTTTAACGGTTCTTAAAGGATTGGACATTGACCAAACAATTTCAAAGCAAGACACTGCTATTGTATCAGCTCTATATGACAAGGTTAATGCTCTTAATACAAAGGTAGACAATGCCGTAAATTCAATGGATAATTCAGTTGCAACAATCAACTCATTACAGAGTGCTATACAATCGTTGCAGTCGGAATTGAACTATATGAAAGAACACGTTGTTTACGTGATAGATGATATTGAAAATTAGAAAGGAGGAACTTAATGGCTAAAGCAAAATATTTTACACAAAATAATGAAAAAGTATATCCTATATCGCACACCAAAGCAGTATATGATGGCAAGGGCAAAGTCTTAGAGGATAGATTGACTGAAGATGAAACTGCAATTTCAAGCCTACAAACGGACGTAAAAGGTAAAGCCGACAAGACTGATGTAGACAATAAGCTAAACTCAAATAGTACTATTTCTGACACTACTGTGGCTTTCACAGAGGCTTCAGTAAGGGAAAATATCGTTTCAAATGAAAAGAGTTCTACTCTATTTGGTAAAGTTCAAAAATGGTTCTCTGATTTAAAAAAAGTTGCTTTTACAGGTAGTTATAACGATTTGATTGATACTCCGTCAAATGCTACTACTACCATTAATGGTTTAATGTCGTCAAGCGATAAAATAAAATTAAACGGAATATCAAGTAATGCAAATAACTATATTCACCCCACTACATCTGGCAATAAACACATACCAAGTGGAGGCTCATCAGGTCAAATACTGAAATGGTCGGCAGATGGCACTGCTATATGGGGAACTGAAAAAACATATAGTAATGCTACTACTTCAAGTTCAGGGTTGATGAGTGCAAGCGACAAAACAGACCTTGATGCTTGTGTAGAAACTTTAAGTGCCAATGCATCAGTGTTTCTTAGTTTGATTTCTCAACCAAGTTCGGGTGATTTTTCATTTAATGGATACTTGTCAATTGATTACTTAACTTTAACAAATGATGTAACATTTTCAAATACAGATTTATTTAATGGATATGCTTCATTAACTGAAATCACATCAGAAGTTTATGATATGTCTCAAAAGAATGTTGATAATGGACTTGATTTTGTTTATTATATGGCACACGATACAAGCAGTAAAAGATTTGATTTTTCTGCTACTGACCCATTGTATATATCTAGTAGCCAGGGTGGTAAATGGTATTACGATGGCAATGAGATAGCTACTAAGTCTGATATTCCAAGTACGTCTGATTTCTTTAAAACATCTGGTGGCACTTTAACTGGTAATGTAACTATTAAGAATAATACTAATTATGGTACAAAACTAAATTTTGGTGATGGCGATTATGTTCATATAGCTGAGGTATATGATGATGCAATGGAACTTAAAGGTTCTAATATACATTTAGGTATTGAGACATCTAAAGCAGTATGGCTTCAATCATCTAATAGTTCAACTACTAAATACAAAGTAGTAGGTACTTCAACTGGTTATAATACAAAAATACATGTAGCAACGTCTCAACCGTCAACAATGTCGGTCGGGGATATTTGGTTTAAAATATCATCTTAATAAATTTAAAGGAGGGATAATAAATGCCGACTGGTTTATGGACAGATTATAAAGCAAGTTCATTCAATGGAGGTAATGGCACTTCTACAAATCCATATCAAATTGCAACTGCTGCTCAATTAGCTTATTTAGCATATGGTATTAATAATGGTATTTCAAACTATGCCACATCATATTTTAAGTTGACAGCAGATATTGATTTGGCTGATCATTATTGGACACCTATAGGTAATTCATCTCATCGATTTAAACGCTCATTTGATGGAAATTATTATAAAATCTCTAATATGAATATTGACACATCAGTTAATAGTTCTGATTTAATAGGACTATTTGGATATACTGAAGCTCCAAGTACTACTGAAGAAGTATCAATAGGAAATTTTTATTTAGTAAATCCACGCATAATAGATAAATCTTCTACTTATGCATCTTTTATTTTGGCAATTCATAATAGAAGAATACGTATACATGATATTGAAATAATAGATGGATACTATTCATACGCATCATATTCATCTACAGTAGAATCCAATTCATATTTTGGATGTTTTTTAAGCAGAAGTATCTTAGTATCTGCTTCTTATGCAAAAGTACATAATGTAAATGCACTTTCTACATATATTAGAAGCAATAAACAATATACAGGAGGATTAATAGGATATTATGTAGTAGGTGAAGGTAATAATGAAATATATAATTCAAATATTGTTATTACTGATTTAGTATGTCCTCACGGTATTTATGTAGGCGGTGCAATAGGATATTTAGATCATGAAAATTATTATAATATGTATTTACAAAACATATCAGTACAAATTCAAGATGGACAAGTTAATTCAAATACTATAATTGGTGGTATTATTGGTTATTATTGTAATAATATATCAAAATCATATAATTATATAAATATAAATAATATATCATCAGATATTCTTAATATGTATCCATCTCCAACAAAATTTAAAGCATTTGTTGGAGATTGGAAAACAGGTATAACTAGTGCTAATTTTAAATCTACTAATAAACTGAGTAAATTATATTATAATACTGAAGTCGATAAAACTGATTATAATAGTGGTCTATTTTCAGATACTGAAAATACAACAATCGTTAAATCTTATAAATATAGTAATACATGTAATGTATATGATACATCTACTAATACCACAGTTATGAATTATTATAATGTAGCTCACGCAATAGCATGCAGAACATTTTCAGTTCAAGTTACTAAATCAGGTTCAGTAACATATAGAGAAATAATTTATCTTAATGATATTTATAAACGAGCTCATACATTAGAACCTATTAAATTTATATTAATGTGGGATCTTGGCGATTTTAATCCATATGATGAAAGCACATTAAATTTCCCAATATTTGTATTAGTTACTGGAACCACATATACATTTCCTGATGCAGATATCTATTCATATCTTAATCCTACGTTAGAGAAACATGATTTAGAAAATGATAATAAATGGCTTTCAGAATCGCAACAATCACTAGATGATTCATCTGCGATTTATCATCCTGGTGATACTGTTACTGTTAGTACTGATTTTGTTATATGGACTGGATCTGTTGACAAAACTAAAGTTATATCATATAAAAAAGATAGTAGTACTGTAGTTGATGTCACAAATGTTGTTTATAAAAATAGTTCATCCATAGTTAGATCTATGGCTGATTACAAATATAAAAAAAATAGTAGTACTGTAGTATAAATATATACTGTAGTATTAACAAGTAAATATAATTTATAAAGGAGGATATATCATGTTAATTATAAATGATACTCAAATTCAAGAAGAAGGAGAGATATATGAAAGACCATATATAACACGTGGTATAAAAAGAAATTGTATCGAAATAACAATAGGTAAACAAGATAATGTTACATACGATACTCTTGTAAATACATTTTCTGATGGTGCAAGTATTATAAGACGTCTTAAAGAAAAAAGAATCGAAAAACAACTTGTATCTGAAGCCACTGAAACTGAAGAAGCAGTGTATCAAGAAGTTGAAGTTGAATATGATCAAGATTATCCATTAACAGATTTTGTAGTAGCTGGTGATATTATTGATAAGAGAGATGGTTCATTTGTTGTATATATGGGAGTTAAAACAGAGACTGAAATACTTGAAGAACAAAACGCTGAGCTTATGTTAACGCTTGTCGGAGGTGAAGAATAATGTATTACAATATGATACGAAAATACTATCTTGAAGGCTATGGTTATCCGAAAAAGTATTACACCGATGCTGATTTGGACAAGTTTGTAGTAAAAGATATGATAACTCAACAACAGTCTGATGAGTTAAAAGCAGAAAAAGGAAGTGACGAATAATGGTTGAGCCTGTTAAAAAGACAGTGGAGTTCCAAATAGAGGACATGAATACTGTGATAAATTGTTTGAATGATATTAGTGTTCGTGGGATAGATTGCATTAAATTTGCAAATGTCCTACATATTTTACAAAGCAAAGGTACTATTAAGTAAGACACCAAGGAGGGTTAATGGAAGTAATATCAGAATTACAAAATATAGATTTGACTTCGTGGATTATTGTTGGTTTTATGATAATGACAATCATTGTAACATTCTATGAGGTCATATGTAAAGTATGTGCCATTTTCAATAAACCAATAGGAGCAATGAAACAACGAAAGGCTGACCACGAATTGTTAGTTGAGACGGTTCAGGATTTAAAGCAATTACACGAAAAGCACGAAGAAGATACTCAGCAATCAATTAAGCATGATAAGATTATTAAGGAAGAGCTTTCCGCTCTTACCAACACTGTTAATAGTATTGCCACCAATCTTGAAGATATGAAGCGAAAAAATAATGAAACTAAGGTTAAAGAATTGAAAGATACTCTTATCAATTATTATAATAAGTATCGTGTGGTTGGTGAATGGTCTGAGTTGGAAAAAGAAGCTTTTTGGGAATTGTTTGAAGACTACGAATCCAGAGGAGGCAACGGGTTTATACATTCAATTGTTGAGCCTGTTATGAGAGAGTTAAAGGTAGTTGACTAAATTTTATAGAGTCTGCTAAATTAAGCAGGCTCTATTTTTTTTAATAGAATGGTGAAATTGGAGGTAATAATATCAAGTATGTACGGTTTCATATACATAACGACAAATCATATAAACGGCAAAAAATATATAGGTCAAAAGAAATATGATAAGTATAACCATTGGAAAACTTATCTTGGTAGTGGAATCTTATTGTCAAGAGCAATTAATAAATATGGCAGAGAAAACTTTTCAAAAGAAATCATAGAAGAATGCGAAACAAGAGATAAGCTAAATGCACGAGAAAAATATTGGATTTTTTATCATGATGCCGTAAACTCTGATAAGTTTTATAATCTTGCTTCTGGTGGTGACGGTGGTAGAACATGCTATGGAGAAACACATCATGCCTCAAAGAAAGTCTACCAGTATGATAAAGACGGAATTTTCCTTAGAGAATGGGATAATGCACAAAGAGCTTCTGAGGAATTGGGCATTTGTGTGTCCGATATTTATGTTGTTTGTAGAAATAATAATGATGTTAAGCAGGCAGGTGGTTATCAATGGTCGTATATAAAATTTGATATATTAAATACAAAAATAAAGCCATATACTGGAACAAAATGTATTTTACAATTAGATAGTGACTTTAATATTATTCAAGAGTATGATAATGTGTCTTGTATTGATTCTAATTTATTCAACAAAGAACGTGTCACAAATTGCTGTAATTTTAGAGCAATAACTCACAATGGATATCATTGGGTTTACAAAGAATCATTTAACAAAGATACAATAAATACAATACTCGCTATGAAGAATAAGAAACCAAAAGATGTAACATCTAAGGTAGTTTATCAATTAGATGCCAATAAAAATATCGTACATACATATAAAAACTCAAAAGAAGCTTCAGATATAACCGGTATTAAAAAAGGTACTATTCAAGCTTATTGTAAAAGAAATGTAGCCAATCACGGATTTAATACAACAGGTTATTACTGGGTTTATGATGTAGCATAAAATTCAATAATCGAATATAACACAAACAACACTTGAGGTTGTTTTGAACGTGGAAGCAAGATGTCGGTTCGCTTTCGGTGTCTTGTGGAGTTCTATGGAGGGTTGTGTGATAACCACATAGCGAATAGGTCTTGGACTGAAAGAAAACACACTATAATTTTAGGGTAGAGGAATTAAGTTTCCCCTACCCTATTTTTTACATTTTCAAGTCAGTTGCTTTTATTACTTGCCAACCCCTATAACTTTTCATTAGTGATTTCGGTGTTGATATAGACATTAATGCTGAAATGATTGAGTTATCTTTAATATTTTGTGGAAATAAATATCTATTCTCTGATACCCAACCTTTTAAGTTATTTGTTATGATTGTTTCCCCCTTTGGTGAAATTAACTTATATGAATTTGTTTCATACATACATATTTTTAATTTGGGATAGTACTTGTTTATCATTTTTTTGACATCATAATCGTACTTATCGCATAAACATCGCAAATGATTAGAATAGAAATCCCTACAAGTAACATGATAATATTGTGTCTCGTCAGTTATATCAATCTTTAAATAATCAACCAAAACATAGTATATGGCTTCTTTTTCTTGTTCTTGTGTATATTTTCCTACACTTGTTCCAGTGCCTCTTGGTATCCACCAATGTTCTTCAGGATAATAAAGTCGCAAAAAGTTTGAGAATCCACCGCATAATCGAAAGAAAACTCTTTCTCCTCCATAGATATGTGGAGAGATTTCCCTAAGTCTTAATCTATTTACAGGCTTGTCCTTTTCTTTTGCGATTAATTCTACCGCTTCGGATATTATATCAAGCATTTCCTGTGAGTTTTCTATAAGGCTGTGGTAATCGTCACTGTGGGAATATGCGTTGTCTATTGCCTTGAATAGATTATTATTATATAAAATTCTCATCATATTAGTAAGTTTTGCTTCTCTAAAAGTTTTGATTGAAAGATTTTGTATCACTTGTTTTCTGCTTTTGTATTTTAATATTTTTTCGATAAGATACCTTACTATATACTTTGATTTTATTAATCCGTTTTCTATCCAATAACTGTTTGGCAATTCTTGAACTGCACCTATCCCAAACGTTTTATACAACAGTATTACAGTTTCTTCCTCAATTTCCTTGTCAATATTAATACCGCAAACCTTTGATTTTACTTGTTTTTCGTCCATTTTATTTTATTTACATTTACACTGCATGTTCAGAAGGCCTCGCAACCTTCACCTCCGCCCTAAAAGACCCTCATCTCGGGCTTGCCATAGCTGTATAGATAGCAACAAGATACATAACTAAAAAGAACATAAGCATTTTGCCTATGTTCTTTCTTAATTTGTATGGGTTATTCTTGAATAAAATCTTCAATCACATCTTGCAAATGACAGGGTGACAATCCGTACTGGTTCAACCTGTCTATTAGCTCCGTCACTTCTTCCTTATTCGGCGACACATCTTTGACAGACACTTCATCACATTTAATGCCGTATGTGGTCTTTACCGCTCCATCAATATTCTTTTTGTCTTGCGTAATTGTATACATAGTTATATCTTAGTCCTTTCTCCCCCCTATGTTATATAATACAACATATGTCACTAAATTACAATATTGTTTTATGTTTTGTAAATGAATTGTAAATCGCAAGTAAAAAAAATAAGGGTGGCTATTTACCACCCTCAAAACTACTTATCATACATACCACATCTGTACTCCCTGCAAATTGTTCGTAGGTCCTTATAAGATAGTCCCAATCTTCCTTGCTCGTCACCGACCAATGCGCCGTAAT
>ENA-OPSY01001267-OPSY01001267.1-human-gut-metagenome-genome-assembly--contig:-NODE-1267-length-15166-cov-2.370723_pt1 | contig 15166 bp, 9 predicted proteins | sample MGYA00241464_ERZ501920 | MGnify/ENA primary metagenome ERZ501920 (study PRJEB25962, sample SAMEA2042396) | human gut metagenome | biome: human gut; feature: human-associated habitat; material: faeces...
TGTCGAACTGGACAATAAGCTGGCGAGCCGCAGCGTGAACGAAGGGTTTTCGGGCGGTGAGAAGAAGCGGAACGAAATCTTCCAGATGGCGATGCTCGAACCGAAGCTGGCGATTCTCGATGAGACGGATAGCGGTCTGGATATCGATGCCCTCCGCATCGTGGCAAATGGTGTCAATCAACTTCGTACGCCAGAGAATGCGGCTATCGTGATCACGCACTACCAACGTCTGCTGGATTATATCAAGCCCGACGTGGTCCATGTCCTCTACAAAGGACGTATTGTCAAAACCGCCGGTCCCGAACTGGCTCTCGAACTCGAAGAAAAAGGCTACGACTGGATCAAGAAAGAGATGGGAGAAGAATAAGAATAATTAGGCACGGATTACACGCGAAATCCGTGTAATCCATGCCAAAAAATTAGATAGTAATGAAAGCAGAACAACAATATATCGATCTTTTCACCCATTATGAGGATCTGATTTGTCGGCATGCGGCGGGGTTGATGAATTTGCCGCGTGCAGAGGCTTTGGCTGATTTGGAACGGTTGGGCTTTCCGACGGTGAAGAGTGAAGATTATAAATATACAGATGTGGCGCAGGCTTTTGCTCCGGATTACGGGGTGAATATCAATCGTCTTGATATCCCGGTCAATCCGTACGACGTGTTTCGTTGTGATGTCCCCAACCTGAGTACCTCGCTTTATTTTGTGGTGAATGATACTTTCTATGACAAGATGTTACCGAAAGCCCATCTTCCCGAAGGTGTTTATGCCGGGGGAATGCGTACTTTCATGGAAAAGTATCCCGAAGTGGCTTCCCGCTATTATGGCAAGGCGGCACCAACCGGTAAGGATGGTATCGTTGCCTTGAACACTATGTTGGCTCAGGACGGTTTTGTGGTCTATGTGCCGGAAGGTGTCGTAGTGGAGCGTCCGATCCAGTTGGTGAATATCTTCCGCAGCGATGTAGACACGATGGCGAACCGCCGTATCCTGGTGATTATGGAGCCTCGTTCGGAAGCCAAGCTGTTGGTGTGCGATCATAGCATCGACGATGTTAAGTTCTTAGCCACGCAGGTTGTCGAGATCTTTGCGGGTGAAGGTGCCTTCTTCGATTATTACGACCTCGAAGAGAGCAGCATGTCGACTACTCGTTTTGCCTCCGTGCATGTGAAGCAGGAAGCGGGAAGTAATGTTTTGGTGAATGGTATCACGCTGAATAACGGCCTTACCCGTAACAACTATTATATCGAGCTGAACGGCGAACAGGCTGAAGCGACTTTGTGCGGTATGTCGATCCTAGACAAAGAACAGCAGCTGGATACCTATAGCCATATTACGCATGCCGTACCTTATTGTACTAGCAACGAACTGTTCAAGAATGTTTTGGACGATCATGCGGTCGGTGCGTTCAGCGGCCGTATTTTAGTGAAGGAAGATGCACAGAAGACTGCGGCCTATCAGACGAACCGCAATCTTTGTGCGACCCGTGAAGCTCGCATGTACAGCAAACCTCAGTTGGAAATCTATGCCGACGATGTGAAATGTTCGCATGGCATGACCACCGGACAGTTGGACGAAACTGCTTTGTTCTATATGCAGAGCCGCGGCATTCCTCGTGACGAGGCACGCATGTTGTTAAGCGTAGCTTTCACCGCGGACGTGATCGATTACGTACGTCTGGATGCTTTGAAAGACCGTTTGCATAAATTAGTAGAAAAACGTTTTCGTGGAGAACTGGCGAGATGTGCCGGTTGCCGGATTTGTAAATAAGAATAACATATGTAATTGGCTCATATCGCTATCTGGACGAACGAACTGGAACGTTCGCGTGATTTCTATATCAAGTATTTCAATGGGAAAAGCAACGAGAAGTATGTGAATCCGAAGAAAGGCTTTGCCTCTTATTTCGTCACTTTCGAGGGAGGGGCTTCACTTGAAATCATGCAGCGGACCGATATTACCAAAGAAACGGCAGATGTCTTCATCGGACTTGCCCATTTTGCCTTTTCTACCGGATCGAAAGAGAAGGTGGATGCCATGATCGAACAATTCCGTTCGGACGGTTACAAGATCGTAGGCGAGCCGCGTATTACTGGTGACGGTTATTATGAAGGAGCTGTTTTGGATCCGGATGGTAACATTGTTGAGGTGATCGCTTGACGGAAACGTACCGGGATTGATATTACCAGACGCAGATAAATACGGAAGGGCGCTGAGTTATGCGGACATCATTGGTAAGATGAGTCCGCATGATTCTGCGCTCTTTTGTTTTCGGTACTCAGTAAAGCCAGACAGCCGTGTATGGGCGGAAAGGCCGGATCAGTTCATATAGGATAAGAATACCAATAGAGGTATGTAGTCTTTCAGATTGGCATGTAGCTTTTTCAGGGCCTGGGATATATGGTATTCCACGCCTTTGGTTGTCATACCGAGTGTTTCTGCGATCTCTTTGTAAGGTTTGTTTTCGTAGCGACTCATGATGAAGATACGGCGGGTCTGTTCCGGCAGGGAGGCCAATGTCTTGTTCACGATTTCTTGTGCTTCGGCTGTAAACAGTTCTTCCGGGTTGCAGGCTTCGAGGGTGGAGATGCGGGTGTTCAGTTCCCATTCGGCATGATTCTTCAGATGTTCGCTGGCATCTTCCCTGACTTGTATATGTTGCAGGTAGTTGATACATTTGTTTTTGATGATCGTGAGTATATAGGCCGGAACATTGGAATCTGCCTTTAACGTGTTCCGGTTTTCCCAGTATTGCATCAGTGCCTCTATGGTGAAATCTTCGGCAACAGCTATATCCCTCACATATATATTCGCAAAGCGGATGAACCGTCCTTGATAATCTGCGAATAATTGATTGAAGGCCTTTAAATCTGCTGAATATTCCATATACCCTATCGATTAGCGCGTAAATATAATAAAATTTAAAAGAAAAGCTATATTTATTCCACGTAGATTACCTTTCCGATTTTTACCGCTTCCTTCTCTATATTGAAAATTCCTGCCCTGTGTCTGGTAGGACGGTGAGGCAGAGCAGGAATATGTAAATGATTTTTTTATGCGTCGTTCTTTATAACCCCATTGAAGGTGGAAGCGATCCGGCGGAAGAAGCCCATTCTTTATTGGGGCTATCTCCCATGACGAACGAAAGGATGCCTCCGTTCATGATGTCTTTGTGGAGGATGTAGCTCTTGTTGTATGGCTGACCGTTAAGGGTAGCCGACTGAATGTAGATATTCTTTTCCGATGCCCCTTTGGCTTCGATTGTGAATTTCTTGCCGTTTTCAAGTGTGATAACGCTTTCTTCGAATGACGGGCTGCCGATCACGTAGTAGGGCATGCCCGGACAGACCGGATAGAAGCCGACCATGCTGAAGACCAGCCAGGATGACATCTGGCCGGCATCGTCGTTGCCGGATAGTCCGTCGGGAGTCGTGAAATACTCGCGGTTGATGATATCATGTACCCATTTTTGTGTCTTCCAAGGTTCACCGGCATAAGCGAAAAGATAGGCGATGTGGTGTCCCGGCTCGTTGCCATGCCAGTAATAGTTCCCTTCGAAGAAGTTGTCCAGACGGTTGATGAAACGTTCTTTTCCGCCCATGTGCCGGATCAGTCCGGCTATGTCCTGGGGAGCATACCAGGTGTAGTGGTAAGGAGTCCCTTCACAGATGAACGAAGTGGAGGCAAACGGATCGAATGGCTCGATCCAGGTTCCGTCGGCATGGCGTCCACGGGCATAGCCTGTTTCGGGGTCGATTACGTTCCGGTAGTTTTCCGCCCGTTTGATGAGTGCTTTATAATCGTCTGTCTTGCCTAACTTCTTGGCAACCTGTGCAAGGACAAAATCATCATAGGCATATTCCAGTGTGCGGGATACTTGTTCACGACGGTGGAATGCTTCCGTTACTTGATCCTCTAACGGCACGTAATTGTATTTCAGGTAAGACTCCATTGCCCGTCGGCCTTTCCCGTCGCGATAGCTGCCGGAGTCCGGATTGGCCTCGAAAGCGTTTTTGCGCATCAGCGTGTAAGCTTCTTCATAGTCAAAACCCGGAGTGTCTTTGACGATGGCGTCTCCGATCATGGCGATGCAGTGGTCACCGATCATGGCAGCCGTGTAGCTGTTCCAGGACGGGAAGATGGGCAACCAGCCGCCCTGCTGTCCTTTTAATACGAGCGAATGTGCCATGTCTCCGTTGCGGGAAGGGGTAAGGATAGAAAACAGAGGGTGGACGGCACGGTAGGTATCCCATTGTGAGAAGTCGCAATAGTAGGTTCCGTGGTCCATCTTCATAATCTGTCCGTTACCGTCGAATCTCGGATAGGAGCCGTCCACGTCGCTGAATGTGCGGGGCAGGAAGTGTGCGTTGTAGAGAGCTGAATAGAATTTGACCATTTCTTTTTCGTTGTTTCCTTTTACTGCGATTTGCCCCAATGCCTGGTTCCAGATGTCGGAGGATGCCTGTCGCACTTCGTTGAAGTTCCATCCCGGAATTTCGGCAGCCAAGTTTTTGCGGGCATTGTCGATGCTCGTAAAGGAAGTGGCAACTTTGACCAGTATTTTCCCCGGCTTATCGGAAGTCAGCTTGATCCAAGCTCCGACAGCATGTTTTTGTCCTTTTGCCGATTTTCGTCCGGGGGTGATCGTGGTGCTGTCCCAAACGCCATAGTCGGCAATCTCTTCATTCAGCTGAATCACGAAATGTCCGCTAAATCCGGCTTCCTTACCGTATCCTTGGTAGATGCGGTGTACGGGGTTGTAACCGGTTATTTCTTTTTTCTCCGGATCGATTTCGACGAAGGCGACACCTTCATCACTATTGGGTTCGATCACGATGTAGTGGTCGCCATCCTGTTCGAAGCAGAATTGCATGATGCCTGCACGGGAGAGTCCGGTCAATTCGGCATGGATGTCATAGTCGTTCAAGTCGACCGAATAATAGGAGGGAGTTGCTGTTTCCTGAGTGTGATCGAAAGTGGAGGCGCGTTTGACCGGGTCTATTTCGAGCTTATTGCTGAGCGGCATAATTGTGACGCTGCCGTAGTCTTGTGTACAGGAGCCGTTCATCCAGTGGCTGGCCCGGAATCCCTGGATTGCATCCTGGAAATAATAGTAGGGAGGATGACATTTCTGTTCGGTCTCCTGTGTCTGTGCCACCCAGTTGGTCATACCGTGTGGAACCCCGACTGCCGGCATGATTTGTCCGTCGAGTTCTTGTCTTTTCCTTGTACGATGCGGATATCTGTACCGATCAGCGGGTCTACATATTTTTCAAATTTATTTTCCTGTTGGTTGCATGAGAATAAACACAACGTACTTAATAAAATTGTCCAGCTCTTCATGTTATATTATTTTAGGTATGCTGTAAAGATAGAAAAAAAGCAGGAAAGTGTATCAAAACTATCCTTTGTTCCCGCGCTTGACGCGGGATCGCATTATATCAAGCGCGGGAACAAGGGGATTTTGATACACTTTCTTTTCGATTAATTTCGGGATTCGATTCTATAGTCGTTCTGTGTCAGTTTCGGATTGACATCGATCTGCTTTTGCGGAATCGGGCAGATAAGGTTTGTTTCGTTTAGGGAGAATCCTTTACTTCTCATCACTTCAACAGCACGTCCGGTGCGGATTAAGTCGAACCAGCGATGATTTTCGAATGCCAGTTCCACGCGGCGTTCCTGTTCTACCATCAGGGCGAACTGGGCCTTGTCGGTTGTCTGCAGGTCGACCGGGCTGGTCTCTGTCGTCTGATAACCGAAACCACGCCGGCGTGTCATATTCAGATATTTGCAGGCTTCTGCCGTTTTTCCGTTCTGGTTCAATGCTTCGGCATACATCAGGATCACATCGGCATAGCGGATTACCGGATAGTTGTTGCTGGCATCATTGTTCTGATAAGGAACATCCATGAACTTGCAGACATAGCGGGATTCCACCCATTCGTTGTTTTTGCGGTTATCGTAATATCCGAGGGACATGGAGAAATCACGGCGAAGGTCGCCTTCTTCATAAGCATTGTAGATGTCCATTTCCGGGATATTATTACCACCTGTACCACCGACTGCCACCACATTCGTTCCTGAGTTTTCAGGTGCGAAGTTATTGGCATAGTTGGAACCTTCTCCATAGCCGCCTTTCAGAAACTGGATTTCGAAAATGCCTTCCTTGCTGTTGTGGTTAACTGGGCTGAATACATTTTTGTAGCCGTCGATGTTCAGGCTGCCCGGTGTGTTTTCCAACAAACTGTACTGTCCGCTGTTGATGATTTCAGCCAAGATAGTTTCCGCTTCTGCATATTTGTGCAAAGTCATGTAGACGTTTGCCAATAATGCTTTGGCTGCTCCCTGGGTTGCACGCCCGTCTTCGGCTGTCGAATAGGAAACAGGGAGATCTTGTGCCTCTTTCAGGTCGGCGATGATTTGGTTGTAAACATTTTCTTTCGGTTCGCGCAGGATGTCGTAAGATTCCGAGATGCTGATCTCTTTCAATATCAATGGTACATCACCGTAGACGCGTACTAGGTTAAAATACATCAAGGCACGGATAAACTTGCATTCCAGTTTATACCGGTTTGCCAATTCAGTATTGATTTCGATTCCGTCGATACGTCCTAAGACCGTATTGGTACGGTTGATAACTTTGTAGGCTGCTTTCCAGAAATTGGCGATCATACTGTTCTGCGTGTCGATGTAGAACTGGTCGAACTCATTCTGAGTGGTTACTGAACCGGAGAGTTGGTTGCGGGTATTGTCGGAGGGGATTTCTCCGAAAACATACCAGTTACCGTATATGTCACCTTCCTGTAGAGAAGAGTAGACTCCGTTTACTGCCGAGAGGATGTCGTCGGCCGTTTTGTAGAAATCGTTTTCACTTAAATCCGTTTGCGGATTCTGTTCCAGGAAGTCACTGCAGGATGAGAAGCTAAATCCCAGAAGGGCTATTGCGATCAGATTATATTTTAGTTTCATAATTTGTCTGCTATTTAAAAGGTTACGTTAATACCGAAAGTACAGGTGCGATACAGCGGGTACATACCGTAGTCGGTACCGGGAGCCGTCACGTTGTCTTCCTTGAAACTTGTTTCCGGGTTGTAGCCGCTATAACTTGTGATCGTCAGCAGATTTTGTGTGGAAACATATACGCGGGCACGTTGGATACTGCATTTCTTGGTGAATGCTTCAGGCAGCGTATAACCGACAGTCAGGTTGTTTACACGGAGGAAAGAACCGTCCTCTACCCAGCGTGAGGAAATGGCATTGTTCTGCCCGGTCGGCTGTGAGTTGGCTCTCGGAATCCATCCGTTACCCGGGTTTGATTCTGATTGCCAGCGTCCCATCATCTCTTTCAGCTGATTCTGGTTACCTTCGCCCTGTGTGTAGAAGCGTCTACCCAAGTGTAGTACTTCATTTCCGACAACCCCCTGTAGGGATATACTGGCATCGAAGTTCTTGAAGGTGAAGGAGTGTGTCATACCCCAGGTAAAGTCTGGCATATTGTTACCGATGATTGTGCGGTCGTCGGCATCGATTTTATGATCTCCGTTGACGTCTTCGAACATGACGTCACCCACTTGCGTGTCGGCCAGATGAGGATATGAATCCAGTTCTTCTTTCGTTTTGAAGATTCCCAGCATTTTATACCCGTAGAAAGCACCGATCGGTTGGCCTACCATTGTGACGTGGGTTGTTCCGGCACCGCCGTCGCTGAAGATCGGATCTCCTGTCGGTCCTAAAGCCAATACTTTGTTACGGTTGACAGAAATATTCCCGGTTGCATCCCAAGTAAAGTCTTTGCCTCTGAACGGAGTACCGCTAAGGGTGATTTCAAGACCTTTGTTACGCATTTTTCCGATATTCTGCATAGCCTTTTCGAATCCGGTGATTGTCGGAATATCTACATCCATCAACAGGTCGGTAGTCTTACGGTAGTATAGGTCCAGAGACAAAGACAGACGGCTGTCCAAAACGGAGATTTCGAAACCGAGATCAGTCTGGCGTGTCTTTTCCCAAGTCAGGTCAGCGTTGGAGAAGCTCTTTTGGGCTGCACCGTTTACGATATTACCCGTACCCGTTCCCAATACATAGTTAGCATTTTCCATGATACCGATCGACGCATAATCACCGATATTATTGTTACCTGTGATACCGTAGCTTGCGCGGATCTTCATGTCCGACAACCATTTTACATCTTTCAGAAAGTCTTCCTGAGACAGACGCCATGCTACTGATCCGGAAGGAAAATAACCGTAGCGGTTGTTTTTGCCGAAACGGGAAGAACCGTCCGCACGGATGGATGCGGTCAGGTAGTATTTGTTGTTATAACGATAGTTGACACGTGCCAGATAGGAGAGCAATGTCCAGGTCTTGCGTTCTGACTTGCTGCTTTTTACTGTTGCATTGTTGAGTGTCTGTATTTTATCATTCGGGAAATCGGAACCCGTAGCCTCTGTGTAGCGGTAGATGTTTTTCTGTGCAGTGACACCGGCAACAGCGTCGAGTTCGTGCTTACCCCACGATTCGAAATAAGTAATCGTATTTTCGTTCAGCCAGTTGATAACTTCGGTTGACTTCTCTGTCGCTTTTCTTTCCGTTGAAGGGAGAGGAGCCACGTTACCGTTATTAGGAATGGTTGCCGGACGGAAGTATTCGCCTCTGTATTCGCGGATATCGGCACCGATGGTAGATTTCAGTTTCAGGTTTTTCAACAAGGAAAGTTCGATATAACCGTTGCTGAACAGGCGGAGATCTGTGTCGTAGTTGTGGATATGTGTCAAGGCCACAGCATTCGGTACACCGGTCAATCCGTCGCTAGCGACGGCGTACATGGACTGTGAAGCCCATGTACCGTCTTCATTGTATACAGGTACTACGGGAGATGTCGCCAAAGCTGCATTGATGACACCGTCACTTGCCCAGTGGCCTTGGGTTGTCTTGTTCGCGTTCATGTAAGTCGGAGCCAGATTGACACCCAGCTTCAACCAACTGTTCAGTTCGCTGTCGATTTTGGCTCTTGCCGAGAATCGTTCATAATCACTGTTGATAACGACACCTTGCTGGTTGAAATAGCCGGCAGAGAACATATATTTAGTCTTTTCATCGCCACCAGTTACTGTCAACTGGTAGTTTTGTACGGGGGAAGTGCGGAAAATTTCGTCTTGCCAATCCGTACCGGCACCTAAAGAGGCAATATAGGCGGCATCGTCGTAGATAGCCGGGTAACGATAACGGTTTCCGGACGGACGCATACTCAGCGGATCGCTAGCGGATGCTCCAGGAACCTTGCTGATGTAGTTGTTATTGAAGGCTTCCCGGCTGAATTCGACAAATTCTTGCGCGTTCATCAGGTCCATCTTCTTTGTTACGTTCTGGAAACCTGCATAGATATCCAAGCTTACGCTGACCTTGCCGGTCTTTCCCGACTTGGTTGTGACCAATACGACACCGTTGGCTGCACGCGAACCGTAGATCGCGGCTGCCGAAGCATCTTTCAATACTTCGATAGATTCGATATCATTCGGGTTGATCGCATTCAGGTTTTGTTCTCCCAGCGGATATCCGTCGACAACATACAACGGGGCGCTGGATGCCGTGATGGAGCCGGACCCGCGCACACGGATTGTGGCCGCTTGTCCCGGTTGCCCTCCGACTTGTTGTACCTGTACACCGGCCAGTTTTCCGGCCATAGCTTCTGTCGGATGCGACACTTTGAGGTCTTTCATCGAACTGCTGCTCAATTGTGAAACGGCTCCTGTCAAGTCTTTTTTCTTCATGACACCGTAGCCGACTACTACAACTTCGTCCAGTGCTTCGGAGTCTTCCTGGAGAGTAATATTAAAGGTGGTCTGATTCCCTACGCGTATTTCTTGTGGAGTAAATCCGATGTAGGAGATAACGAGGGTAGCGTTTGCGGGCACATTCTCAAGCATGAATTTACCATCCATGTCCGTAATGTTCCCGTTTGTCGTTCCTTTTACGATAATGTTGGCACCGGCTATAGGGCCGAGTGCGTCTTGTACGATTCCTGTGATGGTCTTTCCGTTTTGTTGCAAACGTGTAGGAACTGCCGAGTCCGATTTTCCCCGCAGGCTCGTTGCAGGGTCCGTGATGTAATTCTCATTTGCCAGAACACTGATGCTGGGCAAAAGAGAAAGCAGGCAAATTATTGCCATTTTGTTATTTTTCATGTTTACATGGTGATTTAAGTTACTACTAATAAGTTAACTATATAAATATTAAGAATAGCCGTGGTTATTCTCTATATGCAAAGATTCTTTGACTTCATGGTCCCATTGGATAACTGATTTAGGTTTATATTTATTAGATGCTGTTTATTCACGATCTCTGATTTCATTCAATATTCTGCAAATATAGATAAAGTTATTATTAAACAGAAAAAATTAACAGTTATTTCGGGGTGTTCCGAGTATAACTGTTAATTTATTTCAATTGTTTTTGCTTCTATCAGAAGCGGAAATACAATTTTCCACTGACATTATTTTCCGGTCCGTTTCCTCTGGCACGATGCGGTTGAGATTGAGGACCGAAATCTTCCGCTTTTCCGAATTTGGTTCCGACAGCCGGAATTGCATTCATGAAAGAGATGTTTCCTTTTGGATAGTCCACAATCGTGTGGTTGCGTTTCGGATCGTATTGTTTTTGTACGGCTGGGGTAAAGAGATGCAAGCTGACATCTTCTTTTCCGCTGTAAACTTCGAATGGAGTGGGGCAATCGAGCTTCATCCCGTAGAATAGAGAATAGTATCCTTTGAATTCCGGATAGTCCCAGCTTTCACCAGTGATAGTGTTGTTATACTTCTTTTCCCAGATATTCAGCGAACCGCCTTTCATCCGGTTGTTGTATACACGGTATGGTCCGTTGGCGAGCAAAGTGGCTCCGGTGATCTCCTTTTCTGGGAAATCGAACGTGATACCCGCCATCTTGACCATGTCCTGGGGGCGGTAATTGTAGTCCAGTTCTACAATGCCGGAAGGGAGCATGGTCCAGGTGAATGTGTAGACTGTATTTTTTCCGTTTCGGGACGTATAAGTGGCAATCAGTTGAGGATTTCCTTCCACTTGCTTATATTCTACTGATTTACAAATAATATCTTGATTGGATATCAGTACCGGCCCATTGTTCAACGGGATTGCTTTACCTCCGGAAGTGACTGACCGGAGCAGGCCGTTTTGTTTGTCGAATGTTACCTCCGTACCGGCAGCCGAAAAATACCAGTTATCGATGCTTTCTTTTACAGCCGGTGTGCTCCCTTCCTGTGGCAGCAGACGGTTGGCAAGACGGTCGGGTGTGCCGATCTCGTAGCTCCAGGTAAATAACTCTTGGTTGTAACGGTCTTTTACCGTAACATATAGAAAGTCGTATTCCTGCCAGCCGGAGGGAAGTTCAAGTTGCAAATACCCTCTTTCTCCCGGACGGATATCAGGGGAAGCGATCTTGCCGGAAACCGATTGTATGGTCTTTTGCGCAAGCGAGTTGATTTTAGCCAGCCGGTATGTGTCGTTACAAGCGTTCGCATTTGTGAACGCATATCTGTTTTCTATTTCGAAACGACCATCCCATCCCGGTGTAAGATAGTGTTCCGGCAGATGGATAGGCGACCATATTTCTTTGATTGTAAAGAAGCTGCCTTCTTTTTCGCGATATGGTCCTACTATGCCATCGGCTCCGTGATCCTTGTCGGTATCGTAGAATCCGTTTTTATCTTCGCGAACAACTGCCTGGTCCGTAAAGTCCCAAAGGAACATTCCGGCTGAAAGCGGATTGGAAAGCATCAGGTTCCAGTAGTCGTCGAGTCCGGCTCCGTGTCCACCGTCGTATAATCCGTGCAGGATTTCTGTCGGCATGAAGATATCCCTTCCGTGGAACATATTGCCGATTCCAGAATTATATTTGATGTAATGTACCGTATTGATATTTCCCGATAACGCCCAGGGATGCAGGACAGCTCGTTTTTGCGGGTCATATTGTGGAAATAGCGGGTCGAGGTCAAAATTGAAGCCTCCCTCATTCCCGTTTGCCCAAAAAATGATAGACGGACGGTTGAGATCCCGTTTCAGCATTTCCCCAACTAGAATGGTCCCGACTTTCGTATCATAAGGAGGATATTGCCAGGCGCACAGTTCGTCGATCACATACATCCCCAGAGAGTCGCAAACTTCCAGGAAATGTTTGTCAGGTGGATAGTGTGACATGCGGACTGCATTCATGTTCATTTCTTTCATCAGCTTGACGTCGTTAATACTAAGCTGCTTGTTCGTCGTTCGTCCCGTAGTGGGCCAGTGAGAGTGGCGGTTCACCCCTTTAAAGCGCATTTTCACACCGTTGATATAGACACCGTCTTTCGGTTTCACTTCGACTGTGCGGAACCCGATCCGGTCGGTTACGGTATGCAGTACCTTGTCTTTCTGGCGAAGGGTGATTATGGCGGTGTACAGTTGTGGGTCTTCGGCTGACCAGGGTTTGATATTGTCGATCTTGCCAGAGAGGGATATTTTGCCTGTTTTTTCGTTTATGGGAGCAGATGTGATTTTCCCCATCGTCTGGTTTTGGACATCTTTGATCTCTATTTCTGCTTTTATGTCGGAAAGTTTCTTGTCTATAAATATATCTGCGTTCAGTTCGCCATGTTGCCGGGCGTCGATCGCCGTATATTCGATGAAGTTGTTAGGAACAGCTTCGAGGTAAACCGGACGGAATATGCCTCCGAATACCCAAAAATCACATTGCCGTTCTGCTTCGTTGATACTGGTATTAGATGACATTTTGTTCACTTTGACTTCCAAAAGGTTTTCCTTGTTCATATGGACCAGTTTGGTTATCTCTCGCTTGAATCGGTAGAAAGCTCCCTGATGGGGAGTACCTGCCTGTTTTCCGTTTACCTTAATCTCCGTATCGGTCATGGAACCTTCGAAAACGATAAATATACGTTTGCCTTTCCATGTCGCCGGTACTTCGAATGTTGTTTTATACAATCCGGATTCGTCGGCTTTCGGCTTGTCATGTCCGTAATTGAAGGTTCCGTATCCTTCCATTTCCCAGCAGGAGGGAACTTTGATCTTATTCCATTCCCCGCTTTTCCTGCCACCGGTACAGAAGAAGTCCCATTCGACCGCATCGTCCGAGCCTTGTCCTGACAGGTATTTTACATCAGTGGTCTGCCCGCTTGCTAACAGGCTACCTAATAAAAATAAAAAAGAATAAAAACATTTCATTATATAGTAAGAATTAAAAGGTTATCTAAAAAATAGGGATGGTAATTGATGATTTACCCGTTACTTTTGGGTCAAGCCAAAAGTAACAGATAAATCATCAATTATCGAATTACCACAGCGGATGCTGTTTCAGATTCGGATTTTTATCCGTTTCGTCCTGAGGCAAAGGTAATGAATAATATTTATCATCTACAGCTCTGCCCAAGCGCTCTGCCATGCAATGCTGCCGTTTCATGTCGAATAAGGAATGTCCTTCGGCTGCGAACTCCCAAGTACGTTCCTGTATGATTGCTTTCCGCAAATCTGTCTGTGAAATGGATGAAGGGATCGGATTGAGTCCGGCTCTTGCTCGTACCCGATTGATACCTGTCAGTGCATCTCCGATGCGATTCATTTCGCAATAGGCTTCGGACTGCATTAACAAAACATCTGCGTAGCGTATGATTTTTCTGTTGCAACTATAGTCTCCGGCCGAAGTTGATTGATTGTCGTTCGGATCAAGATATTTAGCAAAGTGGCAAAGAGGAAAAGAGGGTTCTGCTATATTATCCGGATCATAAACATATTGTTTGCCGTTATTTATATCGGTAAATTCTGTAACAAACGTGGTGGAAATTCGTTTGTCTTCCACTTCATATGATTTATAGAATTCCGGGGTAGAAATGAATGAAGACCATCCGTCCGTTTTTTTTATGTTATAACCACGCATTCCAGTTATGGCAGGTGAGTCGTTTCCATTGATGTTTGTTTGGAATTCGATATCAAAAATATACTCTTTTCCATGTTCGTTTGTCACGTCGAAAATTCGTCGGAAATTTTCTTCCAATCCATAACCAAAAGTCCCTTCATTATTAATAATATCAGTTGTTTGAGAAGCTGCCTTTTCCCAAAAACCGCTTTTGTTCCAAGGCCATCCGGCTTGTGTCAGGTAGACTTTTGCCAACATAGCCATTGCTGCACCTTTTGTTGCACGTCCGGCATTCGACTCTTCCCATTTTATCGGTAGAGCAGAACCTGCATACAATAAGTCTTCTTCAATTAAAGCCCAGGCTGCGTCATCTGTTCCTTGGTTGGAAGGAGCTTCATCATTTAAGTTGTCGGTTTCTCGGATGACAACAATATGGTCATAAAAGCGTATCAGATCAAAATAAGCTAAAGCGCGTAAGAATTTTGTTTGTCCGACAATCTGCTTTCTTACCTCTTCTGATTTGAATGTGATATTATCGATGTTCAGTAATAAATTGTTTGCACGCCGAATGGCAGAATAGGAGATTTGCCAAATGTTTTTACAAAAATCAGTGGTCGGTGTCCAAGTTAAATTGTCCATTTCTACACGCGAAGGAGCGCTTGCATTGGCATTGGCCGCTTCGCCGGGAAAATCAGCTCCCATCCAAATATAACGCCTATAGCTTTTTTCATCGGCAAATGTATTGTAGACAGCTGTCAGTGCAGCATTTGCATCGGCTTCCGTTTTGTAGAAATTGTCGGGTGTGATGAATTCATATGCTTCTTCATCCAGAAAATTGCAAGAGGAAGAGGACACCAGTAATGCTAATCCGATTATATATTTATGTAGTTTCATATTCAATTCGTTTTAAATGATTAAAAACCAATGTTTACACCAAGAATGAAAGAGCGAGCAGTCGGGTAGGCATTGTAATCCACACCTAACTGAAGATTGCTTTGTCCTTGACTATTTACTTCTGGATTGTACCCGGAGTAGCCGGTGATAGTCAGTAAATTCTGTGCGGTTGCATAAATACGTAAAGAACGAAGGAATGAAACTTTGGGGAATGTGTAACCTAAAGTGACATTTTGTATGCGTAAAAAGGAACCGTCCTCAATCAGATAGTCGGACTGTAACAAGTTTTGGTTTACTAACACGTGAGCACGCGGGTATTTACCGTTCGGGTTGTTGACAGTCCAACGGTCC
>ENA-OPSY01001290-OPSY01001290.1-human-gut-metagenome-genome-assembly--contig:-NODE-1290-length-14959-cov-9.769257_pt1 | contig 14959 bp, 7 predicted proteins | sample MGYA00241464_ERZ501920 | MGnify/ENA primary metagenome ERZ501920 (study PRJEB25962, sample SAMEA2042396) | human gut metagenome | biome: human gut; feature: human-associated habitat; material: faeces...
GTGTACGATAATCAACTGACTCTCTTTTAATTATTTTCGTCGAACTCACGTTAAACTTAAATTCATCTGCGAGGTTATCTCCGGTTTCAAATGTGTGTTCGGTATTTGGGTACGAATAATACCCGATACAGCCATATACGGTAAACTACTATAATAAGATTTTCCATAATTGGAAGAGAAGCGACTGTTTCCTGTCAGGCTGTATTCTGCACGCAAATCCAGACGGGTGATCCAATCCTTGTCTATAAGGAAAGACATATTCTTCGCCATCCATGTGATTCCGCCTGATGGATAAACCCGAAAATGGTTGGTGTATCTTCCGTTTGCGGAAGAACCGTCGATAGACATATTCAATGCAGCATTCAATACATGATTATAAGTATAGTCAACGTGACCATAAATATTAGCCCAGTTCCATTTATTCTGATAACCGGCGAAATAACGGCCTATAGCATCAGCCGAACCCAGTACTTGATAGAAGTCATTGGTTGTGTTGCGCGCATAGGCCCCATCGTATTCCTGCAAAGTAGTCAAAATTTGCACTCCTGCCATAGCATTCAAAGCATGGCGGCTACTGAATTGTTTATTGTAGCGCGCATTTAGGTTATAAAAATAATTAGTCGTTTCGTTTACGCCTTCCCGGATTGTATTTTCTTCAGTACCGAATGCGTCTGTAGTAGGAACGATAGTAAAATCGGTTCTGCCTGGAACAAAAATATGCTCCTTATTATAGTTGTAGTAAAGACCGAAGGCACCACTGAGAGAAAAACCTGGAAATATTTTATAATTGAAACCAGCTTTAACATTTACGTCATATTGGCGACTGTTCGCATCCAGATTATTGACAATAGCTAATGGGTTACTTACAGCAAAGTCCATATTTTTGCTGATTCCATAATAGTATTCAGAGTAAATCGGAGTAAATTCTCCGTTATCTACTTTCTGGTAGGGAGCAAGCAGTGGAGATTGTGCATAAGCAGCAAGCAAAGGGTTGGTACGAACATTCATCCCTTGTTCTTGATAATTACCGTTGATATATGCCAATCCGACGGTAGCATAGACTTCAAAATTCTTGCTGACCAAGAAGTTTCCGTTCAACTGTGTATGATAGCGGTTCTGTTGAGTACTTTTCAATATTCCATCCTCTTTAGAGTAGCCCAGAGACAAGTCGTATTTGGCGATAGCATCACCACCTTCTACTCGAAACAGATTTTCTGTCACAAATCCGCTCCGGTAGATTTTATCTTGCCAGTTCGTATTGTTATTGTAGTAGTTGGCATATCTGCTGTTGGTAGGGTCACTCATGAAAGGGAATTCGGTAAAGAACTCATCCATGTTCCCGAAATAACTCATTCCCATGTCTGATAGGAAAGAGCGGTAATCTATACCATTCAGCAAGGGCATACGTTTGTTGTTCCAGTTAATACCAAACTGACCGTAATAACTGATTTCAGTGTTCATGTTCTCCGATGTGGCACCATCCGTTTCAATCAGAATGACACCATTAGCACCCATAGAGCCATATAAAGCCGCTTCCGCACCTTTCAATACGGTGATATTTTGAATATCATTGAGGTTGTAAGCCTGAAAGATGTTACGGCTCAATCCATTAATCAATGGTGAATCATTTACGTCCGGTATATAAGGAACACCATTGATAACTACCAACGGTGCATTGTTACCCACGAAAGAACGTGTTCCACGAAGATTAATGAAACTTCCCTCTCCTGGCATACCGCTGCCGCGAGTCACTTGCAAACCTGCAATCTGTCCAGCCAACGCACGGTCTATCTTCATACCCGCAGGTACGAAATCCTTTTTAGTGATATTCTCCGCAGATGTAGTCACTTCGTTCGTTTCAATACGGAAAGGCAATACTGTTGTTTCATTATATTTGTATTCCGATTCAGGAATCATAATGATCGTCATCTCCTTACGATTATCCACTGCTTGAAGCACTGTATAATATCCGGCAGCCCAAACTGAAATATTGGCTTTCCGCAAACTCTTGCATTCTATTTGAAATACTCCGTTCTTGTCCGTAGTGACATCTTCGCTTCCGGTGACAGACACCACCGCACCCTCAACCGGAATATTAAGGGTGGATAATACTTTTCCGCTTATTTTACCTTGTTCCTGCGCATACAGATCGACAGCAAATAGGCAAACTAACAGGGTGAAAAACAAAATTTGTATCTTTTTCATGTTGTCTTTATTTCATAAGATTAATAACAATCCTTGTTTGGTCGCAGACACCAATGATATAATGCTGCTTCAGATAAATTGGAACCTGATCCACTAAGACGTATTATAATTTCACTGGCTTCGTCGCCCGGAATAGTAACTGTACCTACAGCACCTCCATCACGATCATATTTTGATTTATTTTTAAATCCCTGCGCAACAGCTTCATCTATTCCTTCCGGATATCCACCTCCTGCACGATCATAGTGGTAAGCAGATGCATTATTAAGCACCGATTGTGAAAGAGTGGTTACAGGAATTTCTTCTCCATTCTTGATAATTGAAACGGCAATCGCTCCTAAAGTTTTCTTTTGTCTGAACCCCATGGTGAGTGTATATGTTCCAGGAGGAATCTTATAAGGAGTAGCTACGTAACGGGTTCCCACTGTTTCACCTCTAAACGGAGTATAATCAAGTGTATATGTTTGATTATCAGCATCTGTCAAGTTAAAATAGAGAACTCTGTAATATATAGTGGGGAATCCTAATGCTGCCCATCCTGCGCAGTTCGCTTCATCCGTCTCACTAATCTTGTTAAATGAAAGATTGGTAGTCTTGAAATACGTATCTTTATCATCGGCACTCAGATATTCGTAATTTCTGAAAAGTTCTTTAAGGCGATAAATCAATACGTTAGTAGGTATCTTCATTTCAGTGACATGGTAGGCTATTCCGTTACTCATAGATATCGGGTTGTCAAGATCTACTTTCTGTACAGTCGTGCGCCATTGTTTACTGAATACAGAAGTCAAATCCTCATTGCTTTCAAAATCGGCTTTGTCATAGATCTTATTAAAGAAAGCCGATTGAAATATCCAGTTTTCCAGAATACTATCTGCACGTGTCATATTCCAGCTTTCCAGATTCTTCCGTGCTACGCTTAATGCGTTATTGACTACGTCATTGGACGGTATTAACATGGTAGCACTGAGATTTTCGGACATGATGTCAAACTTTACCTTTTCAAAATAAGGAGCTCTTACGGTAAATACCGAGTCATATACGGTATTGCCAGTATTGTCTACTCCTACCACTTTACTTGCGTCTCTGTCAAATGTCAAAACATTACGTGACAAGATCATCTCACGGAAAATAGAATAATCTTCACCTAGATTTTCAATGATCTCATACATGCTTCTCGGAGCATTGATAGCCTGATCTAACAAATACAGATACCCATTAGTCAACTTAATTACCCGGGTTACAGTTGCATTGTTGAAACGAATACCGGTAGCCGCTCTTGTTTCGGGAGAAGCAACAGAAATATTCAGATACTTACCGCTCCACATCAAAAGACGTTGTCCGTCTTCCAGGTTGGAAGGTGAGATAGAGGCATCAGAGATATAGGTCTGGGCAGTGTATATAGGATCATCCCCTACTGCAATGCTTGACTCCACTGCTAGAATGGTGTACATCTGTTCTTTCGCCAATAATTGGTCCACCATGCCCGTTTCGTTAAACAGCTGGTACATATTGCTTAAAGAGGATTCTTGAGCCAAATAATCTGTAAGGGATTCATTGACTATGGAAATCTCCGTATTATTAACCGTGCTGGCGTTTTGGGCATAATGCTCATCCCATGTGTTAGTACAACCGCTCCCTATCAATCCGATAAGGGCAACGCCGAGTATATATTTTCTTGCTTTCATGGTTTATTCGTCAAATATGGGTTCAAATTCTAAATAATCTAAGTATATACGATAGTCGGATTTATCACTAGCTGCAGGATCAGTCAATATCAGTCTGAATGTGTGAGTAGAGTTTTCTGTAAATTCTATCTCATCATAAATCACATCTTCATAACATCCCAACTTATTGCTTTTAAGAGTAGTGGTTGAACTGGTATACGGTGCACGTGTAACTGAATGTTCTCCGTCAAAGCTAAAAATCATTTGTCCTCCGTTACTTCCGCTGCTTTTTGTTCTAATAAAATCCATAGATGTAGCATAACCAAAGTGTAATGTTACTTTGTATTTTCCCTTGATAATAGACGGCGTTTCCATTGAGATCCAACCTGTATTACCAATGTTCAACATCAGAAAGTCATAATTGCGGGCAGTTTTCCAGTCATTATTCGTCCGAGTAGTAAAATAGGTAATATTATAATATTTATCAAAAGCTCCTGATGGATTCTTTAGTTCATATTCATAACAATTGAGTTCTGAGATGTCACATTTCTTCTCTGCCGTTCCAAATGATTCCTGAAATTTAATCCCCTCCTCTCCATGACCGTCTGCAATCCAGTCTTTGATAGCAGAGAAATTACATACATCAAACAATACTGTTTCCGGTTTTACATCCGCAATCGGCAGGTAAGTGGAAACCTGATGAATATAGCCGTTCTTAGCTTGCAAATTACAAGCGTCTTCCACAAAGACAGCTTTATTTGCTTCGTCCTGATAGTTCAAATAGAATTTTCGATCTTCCTCTTGACTTATTCTTACCACATTTCCTTTGCACGATGTATTCCATATCTTAGAAGTCGCATTTTCACTGTCGAAACTCTGCAAGTTGTTCAAGTCATAACTTCCGGTCAGAATATGATAGGCTACATATTTATACAATGCATTCTCCGGATTAGTATAGTCGCTACTTGCTCCCAACAGTTGTGTTAAATCAGCCAGATTATTGACACCTGCATCATGGAAGACATCGTCCGTTACAGCCAACAGTGTATAATTACGTTTCTGCTTGATAGTTTGTCCCTGATCATTTTTCAGTTCATCATAGATAATGTTCAACTCGGTTCCCCACCCCGTCGCATCTAAAGCGGACTTTAAGAGGGTATAAGGACGTCCGCTTTCGGATATCCGGGCATATACGCTTTCAGTAAGCGGAGTTAGCGTATTTCCCAATACATATACGTAACCGTTGGATACCGGATTTGCAAATTCAAGCACATGAGCTTCACTGTTCAGATAAACAGACCGCATACCACCACCGCCATTTTCCGCACTTCCGAATGATACCATCAAAACATCGTCAGAAACGGTTCTTTTAGCTAATGCACCTTCCTTCTCAATAAAAGTTGCTTGATTGATGGTATCTTGTATAATATGATAAGATACCAAATTACGCGCATATTCTGTTCCCAACTCTTCAATGGAAGAAACCCCTCTTCGGGTGTAAAACTCCTGTACGGCCGTATTGTTGGGGACGAAAAGAGTGAAGCGTTGGGTAGCCTGATTCACCGCATTGTATAAGTCCGCATATTTCATGATGTGAATCCATTCGGAAAAGTCTTCCGATCTGCTGGATAAATAAGTTGCGGCAGGCTGTGTGTCGAAGACCACGAAAGTGTCTCCATCATACGGATCATTACAAGCTGCACATAAAACGATGAGCAGCATCCAGTATATTTTTTTTAATTTTTTCATCGTATATCGTTATTTAATTATTCATAATAAGGATTTTGTGTCAATAACGAGTTGTTGAATATATCTTCAGCAGGAATTGGCAAATACCAAGCATTATCATTATCCAGAACAGAACTCAGCCATTTATTTTCCGCTGTAAGGTTGTTCTCCATAATGATTGCTTTAAAGCGAGCTTTATACTTGAAGTTTTGTTGCTTGCCGTAGCGCAATAGGTCATACCAACGTTTGCCTTCTGCAGCAAACTCCATGTCGCGTTCATCCAATAGCATCTCCAATAACATTTCTTCAGTAGCTTCGTTGATATTGTCCGCACTGACTTCACTTCGTGGGTTTAGCTCTGAACGTTCGCGTATTTGATTAATGATAGACAATGCCTCTGTCCAGTTGGCGGAACCGCCGATACGAATCAGTGCCTCCGCTTTCATCAACATTACGTCTGCCATACGATAGATAATATAATTGGCATCCTGAATGGTACGTACGGCTTCCCGGTCAGCAACTCCCATTCCTGAATATTTCCAGATAATGCCGTTGTCCGGATAGCTAGCATAAGCAGTACCGGCAAATGAACCATAATAAGTGCGGCTTATTTCATCTCCTCTATGTTGTGTGTATTCTTCTATTAAGCGAAGAGTCATCGGCTCAGAATACATATATGAGTCTATTGTAACATCAGTGCCATAAGGGAAAACCTTGGATGGGCTTCCGCTTCCTTGTGCATAATTGGTTTCGTCATATTGTATTTCAAAGATAGATTCGTTACTGTTACCGGGATAGAACATATTGAACCATTGTCCGGGTGTCGACATAAATACTGGTCGCATAGCGGCTGTAGCATTGATTAGGTAATCAGCATACGTGACACATTCTTCGTATTCTTCTGCCCAAAGGCAAGTTTCCGCCATCAGTGCGTACAATGCCCATTTAGTGGCACGCCCTTTGGTAGCCCATGTTCCATCAAATGTTTCTTTGGCAGCATTAGTTGCTAACGCTGCACGTACGTCGCTTTTTATCAATTCCAAAATCTCCGTTTCGGATGACTTGGCTACGTCATTAGGCATGGCATCGTCTACGTAGGGTTCGGTAATCAAGGGCACCTCCCGGAAGTTACGTACCAGATACAGGTATGACAGTCCGCGTAGGAAATAAGCTTCCGTCAGATGTGAGTTCATTCTCGATTCATAATAACTTGCATCTTTGTCCATCACGGTCGGTGCATATTTTAACACAGCATTCGCCATACCGATCACTTGGTAGAAGGTACCCCACTGAACAGTTGATGTACTGGGCAACACCTGAAAGTTCTGAATCAGACCGGTTTTTGTTCCTCTACCGGGAACAATGACGGAACTCCCTCTCAATTCTCCCCAGTTGATGATATAGGGGACACAAGTACGCAAACGACTGTATCCCTGTGCGAGAATGGCTTCCACATCTTCAGAAGACTCCCAGTACATATCGGTAGATTGCTTATCTTTGGGCAGAATATCAAGCCAATCGCTGCATCCGCTCATCAACAAACTTCCGGATAGTAACAATATAGTAAATATCTTTTTCATGTTCGTAGATCTTTTAAAAACTTAAATTAAAGCCGGCAACAAGCTGAATAGAAGCCGGTGTAGTAGCACTATCTCTGGCATATGTGTTTTCGGTCTTCACTTCCGGATCCTGACCGGTGTATTTAGTCCAAGTAAAGAGGTTGTATCCGGTGACATATACATCAATATTACTAAATCCCCAACGCTGAATTATTTTCTTCGGCAAACGATAATTGAACGACAAAGATTTCAAACGCAGGTAAGAAGCATCTTCCACAAAGCGGTCAGAGCCCAGTGTGTTGTATCCTTCTCCATAGAGTGCACGCGGAATATCTGTCTGATCACCTTCGTTGCGCCAACGTCTAAGGACAGCCGTACTTTGATTGTCAATTCCGCGCATGGACTCATTGTTTAAACGGGTAGAGTTGACTACATCCTGTCCATAACGTCCGTAAAAAATAGCAGACAGCTTAAATTGCTTATAGCTGACATTAACACCAGCACCTCCGGTGAATCTCGGATTAGAGTTACCTAAATAGACAATATCATATTGGTTGATGACACCATCATGATTTATATCCTCGTAGAGAGCATCTCCGGGAGCTATGGTAGCTGTTCCATTCCGCATAACAATCGCATTGCCGGAAATATCTTTCATCACGTTGCCATCGGCATCACGTGCATACGTGGCATCTTTATTTTGACAAACGCCTTTGTAACGATAACCATAGAAAGAACCCATCGGACGTCCTTCTTCTCTACGGTATGCATATTCACCATTGTTGAAGGTATAGTTTTCTTCGGTATAGTTATCCGGCATTTCCGTAATCTTGTTCTCGTTGTGGGCGATGTTGAAGTAGAATCCAACACGCCAGTCTCTGTTTTCAAAAGGGACTGCATCAACACGGAATTCCCACCCTTTATTCGTCATCTTTCCAGAATTCATGTAGCTGACTTCATAACCATTTCCATAACCGATACTAGTTGGCATTTTAACTTTCTTTTGCAACAGATCTTTGATATATTTCTGATAGACATCGACCGTAAAGCGGAGTTTCCCTTTTAAGAAAGAAGCGTCCAGACCTGTATTATATTCAGTGGTTGTTTCCCATTTCAAGCGATTGAGCTGCATGGTGCTCGGGGTAATGGCACTCATATCCATGTAATTGTCACCGGAGGCGTATGAACCCAGATAGAGCGAAGCACCGGAGGCAGCATTTCCCGTCTGTCCCAAACTGAAGCGAAGTTTAAACTCATCCATCCAGTCGTTCGAGAAGTCCATGAATTTCTCATCTGCCAGATGCCAAGCGACACCGACAGTAGGGAACAGACCTAAACGTTCCGATTTACCCATAGTTGAGTTGCTCTCCAAGCCCAAAGAAGCATTGACGATATAGCGGTTCAGCAAAGTATAGTTCATTAAAGCTACCCCATTGATGCTACGTGTCTTAGAATCTCCGGAACTAATTTTACGTACGGCACTTCCGATAGTAGGGTCGGCAAGACCGGAAGAAGCATTACCGGAAGTTTCACTTCCATAGCTGGATTTTGTCGTTTCCACAGTACGGAACACGCCGGTTGCAATGATGCTATGCTTATCATTCCAATTTTTGCGGTAGATCAACTTGTTCTCCGTATTGATGGTCAATTGATCAGAAGAAGTATCCGTACTGCGGTTTGCATTGCTATCAGTCCAAGCAAGTCCGGTAGCTACTTGCGGCAAGAACATACGTCCTTTCGTATTACGGATATTCATGTTGACATTACCCCAGTAAGTTAGTCCATTCAATATGTTATATTCAATGTTGAAGTTCATCTTACTTTCCCGCTGGATGGTTTTGTTGACACTCTCATTCGCCATAGCGATAGGATTGTAGTATCGACTTTTCTTGCTGTCAAAAGCCGGGTCTAATGTGGAATTTTCGTTATGATTGAAATACTGTGAAGTATAATTTCCAGTTTCATCGTCAATATAATAAGGAGATTTGTTCGGTGCTTTGCGGAAAGCCTCTGTACGTACATTGTAATAGTTATTGTTTCTCGTAGATTGAACAAAAGAAAATTGCGTTGTGAAAATTAGCTTGTCAGAAAACTTGTAACGCACGTTCAACGAGGAGTTCAAACGGCTGAAGTCAGTTCCAACAGTCGTGCCGCCTTCGTCCAGATAGCCTAAAGAGAAACGATAAGTCGCTCTTTCACCTCCACCACTCATAGAAAAAGTATTTTCCCATGATTGCGTATTTCGACGTACTTCAGACAGCCAATCTGTGTTCTGGTTGTATTCATCAAAATAAGTCCAGTCCGGCTGATAACCGATCTCCGGAGAATTGTAAAGCATCTGCAGATAACTGGTAGAATTGGCAAGACCAATGTAATTGGCACTATTCCACAGAGCATCGGAAATTAAGGCTGAATATTGATTACCATCCAGCATCGGAATACTTTCCGGTTCAAACTTAGCGGAGAACTTGGAAGAGAAGCTGAAACGCGTTTTTCCCTGCACTCCCTGTTTTGTTTTGATGACCAACACACCATTAGCACCTTTGGTACCCCAAACAGCGGTAGCCGCCGCATCTTTTAAAACCTCAATAGATTCAATATCTTGCGGTGAAATATTCAGCAAGGCGCCCAAATCATCATTATTGATGGTCGAGAAATCTGTATTATCATCAATTTCAGCCGGATAAGGAACACCATCGACCACGATCAACGGCTCGGAATTGGCGTTCAGTGTACTTCCACCACGAATCTGGATAGAAGCACGTGCACCGGGGTCACCACCGCCTAATACAATGTCGACACCACCCAACTGTCCCTGCAGGGCATCTTCGATAGAAGTGACCGGAGCAATTGCTACCAAATCTTCCATGTTAACTTTCTGCGTGGCAGAAGATTGCTCTCTGGAACTGATACCCATATCGTTTCGTTCAATTCGTTTTCCCGAGATTACCACCTCATTGATTGACTGTGTATCGTCCTTCATGGTAATATTCAATTTAGTCTGACCGTTGTACTTGATTCGTTGAGTTTTCATTCCAATATAAGAAAACACGATGGTCAGATTATTTTCATTTGGTACTTTCAAGTTGTAGATACCGTCCATATTTGTGATAGTACCGCCTAATGAACGGTTTTGGGAATTAAGGATGTTAACGTTCACTCCCACCATAGGTTCTGCTGTCGCACCGAACATCTCGGTCACTTTACCGGACAGGACTTTAACTTGCCCAAAAGCTTCGCCGGCAGTTGCCGCGAATACGATAGCAATCAGTATGTATTTTAATAATTTCATAATCTCTATTTTTCTGTTAATCAAAAGACGTCATCAATCAGGTGGAAACAACCTTCTTCGTATGCAAACGGGAAATAGTTGTAGTCCGGAATCACATGACATTCTTTGTATCCTTCCAACTGGATACTCAGTGAAGTCCCATTATCTGTATAAATCAGTTGTGGCACAGTCGCTCCTTCTGTTTCTGCCGTACGTTCACTCCAATAACGCCCGCTCTTGAAATCAGATCCAATATAAGGATAAGAAGCTATCACATTTTGTTTGGCAGTCATGAAGTATGAGTTCAGATAGTTTGCTAATTTTGCTTTATCAAAGTCACCGGTCAACTCACCATTAGCATCAAATGAAGCGTTGGTTGCTCCCGGAATCCTATTATCCAATAACGCTTGTCTGATAGCTTCATTGGTAGGGATAAATGCGACAAACCGTCCTTTTAAGAAAATATTCATCAGTACTTGATTAGATATAATATCTGTTTGACGCAGTAATTGGGTAAAGCAATAATACGGATAATTCCTGTCCGCACAAATAGCAAGGTTGTAGTTCAAGTCACCACTTTCTGCCATAAATAGCTGATTACAATCAAAGCTGTAGGCACTGCCATTAGAGCCGTCTTTCAGTTTCGTAAATGGGAAGAAGACCTCTCCATTGAATTGAGGATTCAATTGCTGATTGAAAATAGCATTACAAGTAATTTCTCCGTCCTTAACAAACCAGAAGTTCCAACTGGACTGTGTAGGGATTACTTTCATTCCATTCTCCGGCAATTCACTTTCCTGACCACTAGGAATGCTAGCAGAGTGTAAATACATAATATTCTGTTTGGCAGAACTACTGATTTCTGACCAACCATCATCTCCCATTTCTTCCAATCCTTGAGTACTATAAACGGTTCTGATACCTGAAGCATCAAATTGGTCCGCAGTGGGAACAAGCATAATATATTTCACTAAATTAGATGTGTAAGAGGATATCAGGGAAGAACCTCCCAATGCATAAAGGAAAGAACGCGCATCCCGATATTGGAACAAAGGTCCTACTACAGACGCGAATGCACTCGGTTCCTGAATCTCGTTCATTCCATAGAGTGCACCGTTCACACACATGATTTTTTCGTTCAACATTGCCGGATTAATATTGATTGGCGAACCGAGCAAGGATTCCAGTTTTCCTGTTCCTATTTCTTCAGGGAATACCAATGAGCCACCATAGATAAACTGGTATAGAAAATAGTTAAGAGCCAATGGATCAACCTCTCCCAATGAAGAATAACCTCCGACTTTCCAAAAATTGTCGAAGAAATGATTAATGGCAGTGTTTGACGGTGCAAAGATGCTGTAAGCGGTAGCAGTCAATAACGTGAAATTTAGATAGCTGCTTGTAGGCCATTCGCAAGCAATATTCGGCAGACTGTTGTGCTGATATTGATAAAGTGTATCTACTCCGTATGCCGCAGCATAAGAGTTACTTAATGTATTATCGGCAATATATTCACCGAAAGAATCATATAAATTGAAAAAGATAGAATATTCATCTTGTTTCTTCAATTCGGTATAAATTGTTTCCAATGGTTCAATCACCCGGTCAACCGTATGAATATAGCCATTATTAGCAATTATTCCGTATTCTTTTACTGATGCATTAGATACATTGAAGCCATTGTCTCCTGTCCAAGTAGAGTTGGGATAAAAAGCTTCGTAGTTACTCTTCGCATCAATACCTTTCGTCTGGAAATAACGATAAGAGAATACCGGCAAATAGCGTTCCAAGTGGTATACCATAACAGAAGAACCTGTAGCAGTTGTCTCAATTGTTGGTGCGTCGCTGCTTCTTGTTCGGTGTTTGTAATACAGACCTGCAGCTACATTCTGCTCTTCTTCTGTTTCTGTGTTTCCCGTCGGACGGAAGTTAACCAGTTTTTCCTTATTATAAGAATAATAAAGTACGTGGTAACCTATTACTTTTTTTACCTCATCGACAGGCATGTCGTTAATAGTGGCATAACCTTTTTCGCTTAGATAGGCTTGGAAAGCGCTATCGTCTGGTGCCATAATAGTTAAGATTGCTTTACCTTCAAGCATTTGCTTGAAACCGGCAATCTCCACTCCTTGTAGGAAGATGGAATAGTTTCCGTGTTCACTAGAACTTAATACTTCCCATGCGTTGTCTGCCACCCAGTCGGGCACTTCGTAGTGCTCGTCCATATTGTCTTTACAAGCTATAAAGAGTAATGGAAGGCATAACAGCCAAAGCATTTTTCGTAAAAATGTTGCGTTTCTCATTGTTTGATAATTTATAAATTTCAAATATATTGCTTTATTCCTCAAAAAATAGTTCAATATCTAATGCATACTCGTGCTCTAGCATATAAGGATAATCAACATCAAATTCAGCATAGAAATCAGCATTAGTATGAGAACCACCGGGTTCATCTCTATTTATTGTTTCATTAAAGAAGACAGTGCCAAGCCCTGTACATTGCGATGTAACAGTTATTGTACATTTATTAAAACCGTATCCTCGTCCCTCATCTATTAAATATGATGTCGCCCATAAGTCATATAAAAAGGTTTAGAACGAACAAAATCATCATTTTTTAATAGTAAAACACTTGGATATGAAATGCAGTCGGGATCATCTATCCAATATAAACATTGATCAACCCTATCACCTGTATCGCCTCCATTAGCAGAATCATAATTGTATCTATACCCATTCAAAGTGTTAGCATAGACCCATGATTCAATTTCAAACTTCGTTGTATCTATATTAGCTTCTGCAAACGGCATTGCATTTAATTGGAGTTCAGACGTTTCTATAAAATAGTCTTCATTTCCACATGAAATAGTAGACAAGATTATACAAGGCAGACAAATAGCTTTAAAAAAATTGTACTTTTTCATAATATGATTTATAAGTTATTATTCACCGTATGCATCTTTCCAAGCCTTCTCGTATTCATTCGGGAATTCGAGTGAAAGAGCATAGTTCTCAATCATTGTGTATCCGTTTTCTGCAATCCGGACAGCATCTCCTGCATTATTTTTATTTAACCCCCATTTGTCCTCAAAATCATCAGGTATGCCGTCACCATCCGTATCCATTGGACCAGTTACGCTTACAGCAAATTCTACATCCCAAGTATTGGCAAGAGGATATTGGATTTCTAATTGCTGATTACGGAGAATCATACCTTTAGTACCTAACGAGGTTAATTCATCAATAATAAATGAATCAACATTATCACGTTTGGGTAAAACCGGTCCTACATTGTCCACTACCCAATGATAAGCTTCAGTGGCACTGGTTTTGCTAGAAATTTCCGGATGCAATGCATCCGGCTGACTTAAAAAGTTCATTGCACCACTGCAATAGGTACTCCAATTACCTTGCGTGAGTTCAATCCCGTTTAATGTACCATCTTTATCTTCATCATAAAAATTACCGATGCAATAAGAAGAAAATGTTCCGGTACCTGTTCCACCCGTAAATGGTTTGGTGGGATTCACTTGTTGATAGGTATCTACTAAGTAATCTCCACTACTACTTATTTGGTTAAAATGATATTTTGTTTCATCCTCAAACAGAGTCCTATCTGTTGTTGACGGATACGCTGTATTTACCCAAGTATAAGCCGGCCCTTTAATAAAATAATTATTTTCAATAACAGTATTGGAATCTCCAGAAGAATCACCTCCCGCATTATAAGCAGCCCCGTTTCCCCAATTATAGACTACATTGTTGATGTATTGATTTAATCCTTTGACTTTGAAGTTACGGGTTTTATTGTCTGCCAACAAATTGCGGAAACAGGTAATTCCACAGTCTATAGAAGTTTGCATTAACCCACCACAGGAGTGATTTTGGCATCCTTGAGCAATGATTGAATTTTGTATGGTACAATTATAAAGAGATTTGGATTGCTTCTCATTGTTGAAAGAGAAATTTTCATCTGTTGCCCATGTAAAAGAACAATGGTCATAAATTTGGTCATGACCGTGAGCTGCTCCTCCTGCATCTATTTCATCAGCACCATCAACTTGTCTGCCAGCACGCATACGTAGATAACGGATAATCACGTTATTAGCTCCACTAGAAGAAACTCTGCCATTATAAAGTACGATGCCAGGAGCAGGAGCTGTTTGACAGAGAACCGTCTGATTACTTAAGAACACAAGTACCTGCTTGTTTAAATCAATTTTACCTGCTACATTGAATACGATAATTCTACCTGGCTGACTGACGGCATCTCTCAACGAACCTGTACCGCTGTTGTTCGTATTAGTTACAACATAAACTTCTCGAGCATTACTAGCACGAGCTCCTTCAGAATTTCTACCATATCCTACTGCGCCCGGAAATGCCCGTGCATTGTCAGCAAAGACAGGAAATGCTGGACCAGAATTTGTATTTCCACCACTTTCTTCCTCCTCCAGATATGAACTGTGAGGATTGATGGCAGGATCTGCATCCTCCTCATCTACAGGTTCTTTATCCACGCAAGCCGC
>ENA-OPSY01001291-OPSY01001291.1-human-gut-metagenome-genome-assembly--contig:-NODE-1291-length-14955-cov-3.763289_pt1 | contig 14955 bp, 12 predicted proteins | sample MGYA00241464_ERZ501920 | MGnify/ENA primary metagenome ERZ501920 (study PRJEB25962, sample SAMEA2042396) | human gut metagenome | biome: human gut; feature: human-associated habitat; material: faeces...
GAATGAATGAAAAAAATCAAAAGACCAAAAAAGGAATGAGCATGAAAGGTCAGCGTACCCTTGCTTATGTGGTACTGATTATTCTCACTTTCTTCTGCCTGTTCTGGTTTTATGTACTGTTTATCAATGCAACAAGATCAAACGGAGCCCTGAAAAAAGGTTTCACGGCGATCCCGGGAGGTCAGCTTATCACAAACTGGAAAAATCTTCTCGCAGGAACACTCCCTGTATGGAATGGTATGTTCAACAGTATTTTCATTGCTACCTGTTCTGCTGTTTTATGTACCTATTTCTCCACCATGACTGCATATGCCATCCACGCATATGATTTTAAAGGCAAAAAATTTATGTTCACTTTTATCCTTGCAGTCATGATGATCCCAACTCAGGTAACTGCTCTTGGATTCCTTCAGCTGTTGGGAAAAATAGGTCTGGACGACTCCTTTGTCCCACTGATCGTTCCAAGTATTGCTGCTCCTGTTACTTTCTTCTATATGAAACAGTACATGGAAAGCAACCTTCCTCTGGAGCTTGTGGAAGCAGCACGTATTGACGGTTCCGGTGAATTTAATACCTTTAACAAAATCGTATTCCCGCTTATGAAACCGGCTATCGCTGTGCAGGCAATTTTTACCTTTGTACAGAGCTGGAATAATTACTTCATTCCGGCGCTGGTCCTTCACTCAGATAAAAAGAAAACACTTCCTGTACTGATCGCACAGCTTCGAAGTGCAGACTTCCTGAAGTTTGACATGGGACAGGTGTATGTAATGATCGCCTTTTCCATCTTCCCGGTCATCATTGTCTACATTCTTCTTTCCAGATTCATTGTAGAAGGTGTTTCCGCAGGTGCGGTTAAGGGTTAGATGCTGATACAACAAAAGCTGTCTGTTCCGGATGCAAATACATCCGGAATCCAGACAGCTTTTTTAATTATTTGCAGTACTGTTCTGTAATGATGTTACTATTTACAGCTCAGAGTTTTATTTTCTTAGATCTCAGCCAGTTTCAGCAGATCCGGGATCTTGGATTCCCATCCAAGTGCCATGATATGTACACCCTGACAGTATGGCTTGCACTCTTTGATAATACGTGCAGCGATCTCAACACCTGTGATACCTGCTTTTGTCTTTTCTTTGTCTGCTTTCAGTTCTTCGATCATCTCATCCGGAACATGGATACCGGCAACATTATTGTTCATGAATTTAGCCATTCCAGCGGACTTCGGAATGATGATACCAACCTGTACAGGTTTTCCGAACTGTTTTGCTTTTTCCATGAATTTGATGAATTTCTCCGGCTCAAATACTGCCTGTGTCTGGAAGTATTCTGCACCTGCAGCTACTTTTCTTTCCATTTTTGCAAGCTGTGCGTCAACGGAATCGCTGCATGGAGATACAACAGCACCCTTGGAGAATTTTGGCGGCTCACCAACCAGTTCGTTTCCGCCAAGATCCACACCGGATTCCAGAAGCTTCACTGTGTGAAGAAGGGATACGGAGTCAAGGTCGAATACAGGTTTTGCCTGTGGGTGGTCACCCATCTTTGTATGGTCACCTGTAAGGCAGAGGATGTTGTCAATACCCAGCATTGCAGCGCTGAGAAGATCAGACTCCAGAGCGATACGGTTTCTGTCACGGCATGCCAGCTGGAAGATCGGATTCATGCCTGCATCCTTGAGAACTTTACACATTGCAAGAGATCCAAGACGCATAACAGAAGACTGGTTATCAGTTACGTTAACTGCATGAACATCCTTGAGGTATGTTTTTGCTTCTTCTACCAGTTCATCTACGTGGATTCCTTTTGGCGGTCCTACTTCTGCAGAAACTACAAATTCACCACGGTCGAATAATTCTTTCATTTTCATTGTACATTGCTCCAATCATTATAATCTATTTTAATTCATCGTCTGTTGCAAAGTTATGAATCTGTGTCGGACATTTCAGCGCGTCAAGGCGTCCGATCTCTTTCAGACGTCTGTAGATGCGTTCCCATCCACATTCCATCTCGCTGTCCACTTCACATTTACCGTTCTTGGAACCGCCGCACTGGCCATTCACAAGGCTCTTTGAACATGCTGTGATCGGGCAGATTCCGCCTGTCAGGTTCAGGTAGCATTCACCGCACTGGTCACATTTGTACTCTAACGGTGTCACGCCCTGGAAACCTGGTACCGGGTATGTATCGCAGGCTGCACAGACCATCTTATCTTCCAGATATTCTGAAACGGTCTGTACACCAACACCGCAGGAGAATACCAGAACCAGATCTGCTTCCTGGATCTTGCTCATATGTTTCTTAAGACGTAATTCCATATTTTCCGGATTACAGATGTAATCAGTTGTCATGATTCCTGTCACATTTCCTTCAGCTGCAAGTTCCTTCTGAAGTCGGGCAGCTTCTTTTTCCGGAAAACGAACTTCCTTACATCCATGACAGTTGATAATGAAAACTTTCTTTCCGGCTGTCAGTGATGTAATCGCTTCTTTTGCTTTTAACTGGGTAATCAACATATTACTTCATCCCCCTTACTGCATTTTTTCCGGCTTTGATACTGTTAATGATCGGAATCTTGGAAGAACAGATATACTGACAGCATCTGCACTCAACACAATCCATAACGTTCATGTCTTTCATGCCCTGCCAGTTCTCGTCTTTCGCATATTTCACGAAATACAGAGGTGAAAGCTCCATCGGACAGACATCTACGCAGCGTCCGCACTTGATACACGGCTGTTCTTTTGTCTCATCCGGTTCAACGGCAATGATACCATTGGAGCCTTTCATCATCGGTACATCCAGTGTGTTCAGAGGGAATCCCATCATTGGTCCGCCCATCTTAACCAGAACATCGTCATCTGTAAATCCGCCGCAGTAATCGATCAGCTCTCTTACGCTTGTACCGATCTTGATAACGAAGTTTCCAGGATTCTTGATCTTCTCGCCTGTTACTGTAGCAACACGCTCAACCAGAGGCATTCCTGTCTGGATCGCATCGGAGATTGCTTTTACTGTACTGATATTATCTACTACAACGCCGACATCTGCCGGAAGACCGCCGCTTGGAACAATTCTTCCCATAACTCGCTTAATGAGAGTTTTCTCAGCGCCCTGCGGGTATTTGGTTCTTGCAACAAATACTTCCATGTTTCCGATGTCAGCAACTTTTTTCTGCATTAATTCAATGGCATCCGGCTTATTGTCCTCGATAACGATGATACCCTTCTCGGCACCTGTTGTCTTAAGGACTGCTTTCAGGCCAAAAATAATGTCATCTGCATACTCAAGGAGTACTCTGTGGTCTGCTGTTAACAGAGGCTCACATTCACATCCGTTGAGAAGGATGGTATCTACCGGTTTTGCAGGTTTAAGTTTGACACAGGTCGGGAAACCTGCACCGCCCATACCAACGATTCCGGCTTCACGAATGATATCAATGATCTCATCCGGAGTAAGATTGTCAAGATCACCATGTGGCTGTACGGATTCGTGCAGAGTATTTTTTCCATCCGATTCAATAACAACAGCCATTACTTCACTGCCTCTTGTTCCATGCATACGGGGTTCAACAGCAACTACGGTTCCGCTTACGCTGGAATGTACCGGAGCACTGATAAATCCGGCAGCTTCACCGATCTTCTGACCAACTTTTACAGTGTCACCAACCTGAACGATCGGATTGGCCGGTGCGCCCAGATGCTGTGACATGGAGATTACAACTGTCTTCGGATCCGGGAATTTCTTCAGAGCGATGTGCTCACTGAATTCCTTGCGTTCTGACGGATGAACACCGCCGTAATATCCGTCCAGTCTTTCTTCTCTGATGGACTTCACATAGTCGTTGATCACTTTGAAATTAACTTTGGAGAAATCACGAACCTGTACAGGCTGGTTTAAGAATTCTTCCAGACGTCCCTGTTTTGCAAGTCTCTGGTAAATCTTCTCCCATGCACAGTCTTTATTCGGATCTACTTCGCATTTTCCATTCTTTGCTCCACCGCACTGTCCATTGACAAGACTCTTTGAACAGTCAACGATCGGACAGACACCTCCGGTAATGTTCAGATAACACTGCGCACATGCGTCACAGCTCTTCTTGGTAAGTGCCATGCCATGATGACCTCTGTAGTTAAGGGTGTTGCTTGCAGCAACTACCGGCTTACCTGCCAGATCCGCAACGGTCTGAATACCAAGGCCACAGGAAATTACTACTACATTCTCTGTACCTTCCGGAATCAGATCCTGTAATTTTCTTTCTGTGTGCATCTTGTTGCATAAGAAATCAAATTTTGCACTGCCTGTAACATTCTTTCCCTGATCTGCAGCGAATTTCAGAAATTCGTCACAATCCGGTTCGTCAACAGTTTCAAATTCTTTGAAACATTTGTTGCAGGCAATCACAAACAGGTTGTCCTTACCGTCAAGCACTGATGCAAGTTCATCACTGCTTTTCAGTTTGTACTTAGTATAGTTTTCCAATTGCTCACCTTCCTCACGATAAAATTTTATCCTTATGATATCTGTTCTTATCCGTTCCCTCCATCTCTGCACTCAAAAAAGGGCTAATAAAACCAGATAAATAAGTTCAATACATATACCTTATTAAATGTAACATAAAATGCACATTTTATCCAGTTTTATTAGCAAATTTTATAAATTTCTTCTATGATTTCATCCTAAAATTCTATGAAGTGCAGATATTTGTACTGTAAAGGATGTGGAATCAGTAAATTGTATACAATATACCACATTCTATAGCAACTATGACGATTCAGCACCTTCACACAGTTACGCTCTCAAACTCAAATCTTTAGAAATCGCCTTCGGTGATGGAATAATTACTCTCCATACAAGTAAATACTAATGCAGGCTTCAAAAAGATATGATATAATTAAAGAAAATATTTGCAATATCCCCCAACCACTCATTTATCAGAAAGGAGCGTGTTTACATGAAGAAGAAAATCCAACAAATCCTGTTGACGTCACTGTTGTTTGTATTCTCAATACTGATCATATCAATCCCGACTCAGGCTGCCAAATCTGCAGCTACAACCGTTAAATCCAAAACTTCCTATTCCAATTCCAAAGAATCCATGACTGTAAGAGGACTGGATGCAAAGAAAACAGTAGTCTGGAAATACGTTACAAAGAAATATACTGCTACAGAGCTTCCAAGGACAAAATGTATTGTCCGCAAGGATAAGGTTTATGTTTTTGAAAGCTCAAAAATCGTCGTACTTCGAAAAAAAGACGGAAAACAGTTATGGACTGCAAAAAAAGTCAGTCCTGCAGGACACCTTTGCAAATTTGACAAAAATGACAATCTATATGTAACCGGATACTACGATAACTATGTTTACAAAATATCCACAAAAGGAAAGATTCTCTGGAAAACAAACACATCCAAAGCCAATAATTACTGGCCATATAAAATAAACATTTCCGGTAATCAGATGACCATCCTGTATGAAATGAATAATAATGATGATTCATCAGAAAAAACTCATAAAATAGTTTTTAATATAAAAAATGGTAAAATACTGAAGTATTCCTAGATTACAGCTCATAAAAATAGCGGCAACACTGCCGCTATTTTTGATTGAGCACATCTGTTTCTTTTATTCTCCTTTTTATGAACACTTCTGATAATCCTCTCTCAGTACTTGTATCATGAGTTAAGACGCTGTCCGCAATATTCACAATTGCTCAGACGTCCTTTTATTACCTGATTCTTTGCACCGCAGCTGGTACAGGTAACTGTAATATAAATCTTTTCATTTACACGTCTGTTTGGTGCAGTAATCATAATATAATTTCCTTCTCTGTCTATCTGGATATTCCGGATATATCCCCTGGCAATAAATTTTTCCAGTTTTTTTACTGCACCTTTTCCCAGCTCCTGCTCAAGTTTCTCAAATGAGACCGTATTCTGGGCATAAGATTCAAACCAGCAGGCAATTTCCCTGGCTTTTTTCTTCCGTAATGCTTTCTGAACTTCCCTGAAAGTCGGATATAAAAATAACAGACAGAGCAGAATCTCTGTTGCTGCCATTCCCCAGCGTCCTTCACCAATATACTTCTCCGATGCACCAATAGCTCCCAGGGATAAAAGCATGCAGAAGCCACAAAGAACCCACTTCAGTTTTCCCAACACCCCTGCTTTTTTATTTTTTTCTGTCAAAAAATCATTCATGTCTGTTTCCTCTTTCTCTGATTAATCAAAATTCTATGATATATTGGTGAAGCTTCTGTCAGCCTGCCCCCAGCAGAAGCCATGCGTCACCTGACGGATCATAATAATAAACCACATTGTCTCCTACTGCATAATAATGTTCTTTTGTAAAATGATCCTCATGATCCGTTCCCAGAACAAATACCGGACAATTTCTTCCTTCAATGTACTCATCAGTGCCTGTATACCACAGAGACATTCCAAGACCAAGGTAATAGCTGACTTCATCTGTCTCAGAAAGCTGTTCTCTGGCAATCTTTATATTCAATGCTGAATCATGCTCCGGATTACACTCTGGATCGTACTCTGACTCATACACGGGATTATATTCCGGATCATACTCATCCCAATTATAATATATGGAGAAATCATAGCAGTGGGTTTCTGCTGCAAGATGTCCATCCTTTAACGACACCATAGGATGGTATTGTATACTCATATTCTGCTTCTGTACAGAAACCATCACATTGGAATGAATCTCACTCACATTGCAGCGCAGGATAATGATTTCATTCTCCTTCCCTGTATAATATGGGGCGTTCAGATCATCCAGATATTCCCCTTCTTCCGTAGGCTGAGCCGGATAAACGCTGACCCTGCAATCATCCCCCGGGACAATGGCATAAATTTCATATCCCCCTGCATCAACCACTGTTCCATCCTGTAAAAAAGGATACGCAGCTGCCACTTCTCCCTGTCTGGTATATTCAAGTATCTCTGCTGCCTCTGCACCTTCATAGGTATATCCCAGAAATGCCATTCCGGCCTGACATTCATTTTCCCTGATAATGTCCTGCAGAATTGCCAGATTCTCATCTGCCCCAGGTGCTCTGGCAAATACTTCTCTCATACCTCCGCCATGGATACCAACAGAAAACAGTACCGCACAAACACATACAGCAATCGAATATTTTTTCATACTCTCATCTCCCTTCTTATCAAGCGGATATTTGCACTCCGCTTCGCTTTCTGCTCATAACAGAATAACTTCGCAGTTTATCAGCTTGCTATTTTAACGTAGTTACGATCAGTTTACTTTCCAGTGCAGCCGCTATCAGATCTTCTTTACAGCTGTATCCTGCCCTGGCGATCATTTCCTGAAAATTCCATCTCACCCCGGAGGTAGAGCATTTCATTTCCCGCGCAATCTCTGAATATGACATTCCACGGATATACAGGCGGAGCATCTCAAGCTGCCTGGGACTGATATCGCCGCTTGTGATCCAGTTAAGCTCCACCTTCGGCGTCATATCCGGAAATACATGCTCACTATTTAAGGTTCTGTGGATCACACTCCGTATTTCCTCTTCCCCGTGATCCTTATACCAGAGACTGTCTGCACATCCACTTTTTGCCCTTTCCAGCACCTTGGGATCGATCAGGGAAGTAACGATCAATACCTTTGTATAGGGATACTTCTCCCTGATCACTTTTCCGGCACTGAGTCCATCATGATTATGAAACGTCTGCACATCCATGATCATAAGATCAATTGCCGAATAATCACAGATTTTTACAGCTTCACGTGCATCTGAAACTGTCTGGACATGTCGGAATTCCGGCTCCTGCATAATAATATATTCAAAATACTTCTGCATGATCTTCTGATCTTCTACTATCAGTATCCGTACCATCGAATCCCATCCTTTCTGTCAGTGGCATTTTCAATATCAGACAAAACTCAGGGGAAAAAGAAACCTGCATCCTGCATTTTCCTGATTCAGCTGCCTTTCTCAGTGCAGATAAACCACCGCCTTCTTCCGCATTTTTGTCAGGCACCTCTCCATCATTGGTAATCTGAACAGTATATTCATCTGCATTTTTGTCTATCTTCACCCAAACAGTACTGCCATGGGCATGTCTGGCACAGTTTGTCACACATTCACGGATTGCCCTGTCTGTCAGCAGCCTGTAAGATGGATGCATGGGAAAGTTCCCACTGATCTGAACTGAAATTCCAAGCTCTTCTGCATGTCTGATCGTATCCTTATATACTTCTTCCATACTCTCAACAGCAGAACCGGTAAGAATATAAACCAGATGTTTCAATACAGACAACTGTTTATCCATTTTATCCGGGTCTTCTTTTCTTTCCAGTATTCTTCGTATTGACAGAAGGCTTCGTCCAAAATTGTCATGAACCTGCATTTTCATGACAAGCGTCTCCTGCTCTCTGATTTTATCTCCGATTTTTTCGTACATTTCCTCCAGCTTATGATTCAGGATTTCCAGCTTTTCATTGTTTGCCCTAATTTTTTCACCATTGTAATAAATTTCTGATACATTAACTGCCACTGTCTGCAGATATCCTGCACAATCCGGCTCCTGCAGACTATATTCCTGAAACATCCAGACGGAACCATCAGGAAAATAAAACACATTACTGTCTTTGCTCAATCTGCAAAGACCTTCCGATTCAGGTTCCCCACTCATTGCTTTCCTTAATGCGTCATAATCCTGCAGATAAGAACCTGTCATGATTCTGCTCAGCTCCTGCATCTTGGTATTACACAAAACAATCCTTCCAAGAGGATCCGAAAAACAGACTCCACAGGGAACGTCATTCACAGCCTCGTTCACAGACCAGTAAGACAGAGAATGATAATATCTGCGTTTCTCGCTCCGGATTGCCCAGCAAAGATAAAGCAATAATCCTATAACCACCGTCATTAAAACACTGACCGGATAACCCTGAAGCATTGGCTGATAGGAACTTTCTCCCAGGCAATATCTGTGATCATTCATCAGAGCGCCCATGAACATGAAGGAAACTACAAAGACAGCCACTACCGTTACGATTTTCTTTTTCCCGGAAAAGCAGGTGATTCTTACCAGCAGGAGGATTAATTCCAGAATCATGCAGATTTCAAGAAGAATCATCAGAAAATCCTGCATTGCCATACTGCATTCCACAAAACTGATCATCTTCCGCCTCTCTTTCTGAAGACGATACATCTGATAAACCATTCGTTTTCATCTTCCTGCTGCACTTTTAATTCCGGCCTTTCCGACATGAATCCACGCAGATCCGCCTCTGATACAATATGAACTGAAACCCGCAAGGCATCATCAATCTGCGACACACGGTAAAAAACAGACTGCATGATATCAACCAATCGTTCCACAAGCCATTCAAAGGTGTCATAGCATTTTAGTATATCCTCTGCATTCAGCTGCACATCCGCATTTTCCACGTAGTAAGCTGCCCGGATCCTGCATAATTTTAAACTGTCACAGGATTCCGCCAGGCTTTGTCTGAGATCTTCCATTGTAAGCAGATTTCCATCTGATGCATATTGTGTCAGCACCAGATTCTTTCTCCGCTTCAAATACGTACCAACAACTACAATTTTACCGAGAATCCGATCATATTGTTCCCTTGATTCTGTCCGTTCCAGCTCATCCATAAACTGTGACAGCAATTCCAGCTGACCGACGGTCTGATTCTGTATCATATTTAACAGACGGTTCTGTTCTTCTGTCTTTCTCCGCTCAGCCTCTTTCTGATAAGCTTTCTGTAACAGACGGTTTCTGGCCGTCAGTTCCTCCTGCTGTTCCCGAATATCCTGATACTGATCCAACAGTACCGAAATATCCTCTGACCAAAACAAATGTCCTCCCCTTATAGGAATATGGTTGATCCGGATTCCCTGTTCCTGTACGGATGATCTGTCTATTATGATTCTACGCAGTTCAGGCGACAGCTCTGGAAAATCACCGGAATGATAATAGCGCTGAAAAGAACAATCTGTAATCTCTGCATCCAGTCCTCCGGAAGTCTGGAATAATTCAAAATATCGATTATTGGTCTGTATCAATCCACATAATATACAACCCTGAAAAATTGCCGCCATTAAAAGACAGCACACTGCCGTCATATCCCCTGCAATGATTTTGATGAAAGGCAGGCGGAGTATATTTCCGATATTCCACCCCAGAAGCAATATTCCCGGAATCACTGGCAGCCAGAACTGTTTCTTTCCCGGAATTCTGCTTTTTCTGATCAGAATGATTTCCATCCCTGTCAGACAGATCAAGATCCATCCCTGAATCACCATAAAAACAATACCATAGCTGTAATCTTTATCCGAAAATGGGGGCTGTTTGGAAAAACGAAATACCAGCTGATGCAAATCATTTGTAAAAACACTTACGATCAATATCGCTGCAACGGTCAGCAAAATTATAATCTTTCTGATCGTTTTCTCTTCCTCCTTTTCGCCCAAAAACATTGCTGCTGCCAAACCCAGAACCGGAATCAGAATCATGGGAATATAATATAGATACCAGCAGATATGTTCTCCAAGAGGATCATGAAAAATATGAAATTTTACTGTCCGCACAAAGAACCAGAATACCATCAGACAGCCAATTGCAGTCAGGCATCTGCGCGTTTTTTTATGTACTACATGTTTTCTCAGATAAATCACCCAGGCACAGTACATTCCCAGATAAATACAGCTACGACACTGATCTGCCAGATTTCTCATAAAAACATTTTCCGTTCTCACCTGCCTGCAGAAATAAGCCAGCAACACACTTATCAGAATCACTCCATATGACAGAGTCCTCTTTTTACTGTATGTCATGAAAGTTCCTCTCTTACCGGAGCGGGTTTGAAAAATGCTTTACGCAAGATGTGCGTCACAATTTGCAGGAATGATTTTTCAAATACGCTCTAATCCATTTTTGTAATAATTATACTATAAAGCACCATTTTATCATATAGCTTTCAGAAGAATCATCTATTTTCAGAGTTTTTATCACAAACAGAGTGAACAATCCTGTCCACTCTGTTTCCCATTGCTTAAAACGGTCTTGGCTGACCACAGTATTCACAAAACTTTCCGGTATTCTCTGCACCGCACTGGCATTTCCACGAACTGTTATTCTGTTGCATTCCTCCGGTCATGTTCGTTTCTGACATTCCCGTCTGCTGCATTCCTCCGTTCATGTTCATTCCGGACATTCCGGGCTGCATTCCTCCGTTCATGTTCATTCCCGGCATTCCGGGCTGCATCCCTCCATTCATGTTCATTCCTGGCATTCCGGGCTGCATTCCCGCTGCATTTGGTGTCAGTGCCGCAATAATCTGATATGCGGTCTGCTCCACTTCCATCAATTCCCTTCTGTTATCACTGCTTATAGAGAAAGTATTCAAGCGAAAATCCATATCATCAAACCACTGGGTTCTCACTTTAATACGCATAGTATAATCAAATTCATATTTATATACCGGTGGCTGATAACTTACAGTTTCTCCATCCTTTGTATATGTTTCCTCATGCTGCTGTTGATCTACATCAACTCTGCACTGTACAATGGCTGATAAAGGAACTATGTCCGGGTTTTCATTAACATCCAGTTTCCGCGCAACAGTAAAATTCCCCTTATTATCATCAATAAAAACATTGTAATTTCTGGTATTGATCTGACGGGTTATACAAAAGTCCATTACCGCTTTTTTGTTTTTTTCACGATATTCCAGCTGGCGTTTGATATCCTCTACCGTACTATGCCGCCGCTCCTCAAACCATGGTGATAATTTTTTCGCACAATCCTTACACAGATTTCCGTCATCCAGTTTTCGATTTCCCAATAACCCAATTTTCTCCCCGCAGATGTCACAGATTTTCTTATCAAATAATCCCATACCCTATCCTCCTTTTTTATCTGAAATCTCATACTGCCACACCGGAATGGTGCGGCAGTATTTTACCTTATTCTGTAACAATTATTTTTTCAAAATATGTCTTTACGGAAAAATCAACTTCACCTGTTTCAGAATCATCTGCTTCTTCGCCGTCATCAGATTCCTCTGCATCGTCTTCTGCTATCAAACACAGTTTTCCATCATCCAGTAAATTGAACTTCATATTATCAAGACTGAAAAACATAGTTCCTGCCTCATCCTCTGTTACAGCCTTTAATACCAGTGCGTTTCCTTCCACGTCGCCCTGAAGTTCTACTTTTGTCTCTTCTCCGCTCTCTATTAAGATAATTTCAGCCTTTCCGTCTTCCACAGACATACTCATTTCAAATCCTGTAAAGTCAGCATTAACCGGCATCTGCATTCCAAATGCTTCCATCAGAGTACAGCTCCATTCTCCTTCAAAATCCTTCATGGTTGGATTTTCTACCGGTTTGCCCGGTACATAAGGCTCATACTCTTCCTTTTCCTGACTCAGGATCATTGTCGTTCCATCTGCTGTTAAGGTTATCTTACCGTCCTTGTACTCGCATTCCCCTGTCTGATCATTATGAGTCATCAAAATTTTATCATTTTCTATTTTCCACTCTGATTCATCTACTTCAGGCTCTTCCCCATAAACAGAACTTGTTGTTTCCATTTTACCGTCTTCTTTAATGTCCACGGTCACTTCCATTCCCATTGCCCCCGGATGAAAGGATGCACCTTCGCCCATAGAAAGCTCATTTACATACCAGGTTCCAATAACATCCTTTTCTTCAAGGGCATAAACACTTACGCTCATAAAGCCTGCCATTAAGACTCCTACTGTTCCTGCCATCCACAACCTCATTTTTTTACTCATACAAACATCTCCTTTCTTTTTTAATGTACTCCTCGGACTCTTTTTTACTTAATTTTGTGAGAAGATTTTTTGTTTATCTACATTATACGTGAACGCTCAGATATTTACACTAGCACTTCTGACAGTATGCATGTAATTTTTTGGATAAATTAAAACCTGCTGAAAAGTTTTTAACTTTTCTCAGCAGGTTCATTAAAATACTTTCTGTTTTGGCGCATTCTCTCCAGATTTTCCAGAATTATATCTGCGCTGATTGGTTTGGCAATATGAGCGTTCATACCCGCTTTGATTGCCTTTTTACGGTCTTCTTCAAAAGCATTGGCAGTCATCGCAATGATTGGTATATTTGCGCATTTCGGATCATTCAATGTACGGATTTCCCGGGTTGCGGTGTATCCATCCATCTTCGGCATCTGAATATCCATGAAGATCAGATCATATTTTCTGCCTTCTGCAGATGACATGATATTCACAGCATCTGTACCATCCTCAACGCAATCCACATCCAGACCAATTTCCTCCATGATCGCTGTTGCGATCTCCCGGTTCAGCTCATTATCCTCTACAAGAAGAACTTTCTTCCCTTCATAACGCCTCTGGATTTCTGCCCGGATTTTCTGCTTCTCATTCTTAAGGGGCTCTCTTTGCTCCGAATCAGGTTCCTCCTTCACAGTCGTCCCTGATATTTCACATTCAAGCATAACCGTAAACTCCGTTCCCCTTCCTACTTCGCTTTCAACCTGAATCGTACCGCCCAGCATATCCACAATGTTTTTGGTGATTGCCATTCCGAGACCGGTTCCTCCTATTCCATTCTCCGTAACGGTATGTTCTCTTGTAAATGAGTCAAACACCTGCTCCCTGAACTCCGGCGACATCCCAATTCCATTATCCTTCACACTGAATACCACTGTTGTACATCCGTCTCTTCTGCATGGTTTCTCAGAAACACGAATGTTAACCGTACCCCCGACCGGTGTAAATTTCACAGCATTACTGCTGATATTCAGAAGCACCTGCGTCAGGCGCAACTTGTCGGTAATGATATCTTCATGGAGTACATCCTGTGTATCAATATACAGCTCCTGCTGTTTAGAATGTACAGATTCCTGTATAATTGTATTTAAGTCATGCAAGATATCCGGCAGGTGTACAACTGTATATTCAATCCGTACGGAACCGTTCTCGATTCTGCTCATATCCAGCACATCATTGATTAGGCTGAGCAGATGCTGACCGGATATATGGATTTTTTTCAGATAATCCAGAACAAGCTCCTTATTGTCAATATGTGTTGTCGCAAGCGCAGTAAATCCAATGACCGCATTCATCGGCGTGCGGATATCGTGGGACATTCTGGTCAGAAATTCGCTTTTCGCCTGATTCGCCATTTCCAGTTCCATATTCTTTTTATGCATTCGTTTCGCGTGAAACATCATGGAACATGCAACCACAATAAATGCAGTCAGTCCGGAAAACAGCAGCATCGTCTGGATCGGATGCATCCGTACATAGCCTCGCAGCGATGTTTTATACAAGTGCATATTTCCTTCTTCCAGAAATGTTGTTTTCTGCAGATCCGACAGGCTGTAAATATAGTCATTCACAAGCCTTATAAACTGCAGATTGCTTTCTCTTGCGATCGCAATACAGATATTCTGTGCACTTCCCGAGAGATGCAAAATAATACGGCCTTGGTGCAAATCTCTCTATAATCCTGGTTCCGGAAATCGGATCAAGAGAAACATTTGAGATCACTTCCTGATTTCTTGTTTTTGCCTGTTCCCACAGTCCTACTTTCAGCGGCACAACAGAAGCAGCGTTATCCTCACGCAGATTTCCGGTTTCCAGTGCACAGAGAGCGTTGTATAAACCGTGCCGTAATCCTAATCCTGTTCCGGAAAATTATAAATCTCTTCTGTATATTCATTCTTTAGGAGCGGTCCCAGCAGATCCACCTTGCCGGCTTCCAGATCATTTAATGCATTTCGATTATACTCCCTTTAAAGCAAAAAAGCCATTTTTTTCAACGAAACGCAGCAAGAAAGACAAAAAAGAATCCCCGTCAATGACGAGGATATCTTCAATGCTTGTATTCAGCAATCTGCTCAGGATCACGAAGTTGTCCAGGCTTGGAAGCGACTTGCCTGACAGCCATTTGTAT
>ENA-OPSY01001336-OPSY01001336.1-human-gut-metagenome-genome-assembly--contig:-NODE-1336-length-14637-cov-3.372034_pt1 | contig 14637 bp, 8 predicted proteins | sample MGYA00241464_ERZ501920 | MGnify/ENA primary metagenome ERZ501920 (study PRJEB25962, sample SAMEA2042396) | human gut metagenome | biome: human gut; feature: human-associated habitat; material: faeces...
AACATGGTGAATGCACAAGCAAACGCCAGCACCAGTGCGAGAATCTTTTTGAGATGGCATATCAAAATCTAAAAACTGAGACTAAATCGTGCTCTCGAAGAAAATTATCAAGAATCGAGAACATTTTGCAGATTTGTGTGCTTAACAATATGAACCATATTATGGATAATGAGCAACGTACTTCACGCTTTCAATGCAAAAACATTTCGTCAGTATAAACAAAAATTTGAATAGATTTTGTACAGATATTCTTTTCTATGCTTCGTGCACAGAATATAAAATATCCATTTATTTACTCATTTTCGAGCATACCGATATTCACGAAATAGTTGAATTTGCGAATGATTTTGAAGAAAATAATCCATCTATCGTTTGATTTTATTCTTTTGTATGCAACCTCAAAAAGATTCTCGCACTGGTGCTGGCGTTCGCTTGCGCGTTCACCATGTTCGCCGGTGCAGCGTCTTACAGCGACCAGGCTGACATCAAGGCAAGCACCGCTGTAGACATGCTCTCTTCTCTGGGCGTAATCCAGGGTTACGATGACGGCTCCTTCAAGCCGAACACCACCGTTACCCGTGCTCAGATGGCAAAGATGATCTTTACGATCATGAATGGCGGCAATGACAACGCCAACGCTTACGCGTCCCTTCCGACTGCGTTCACCGATCTGCCGACCGCAGCTTGGGCTCAGGGCTACGTACGTTACCTGCAGAACACCGGCATCATCGCTGGTAAGTCTGCTACCAAGTTTGCTCCGAATGATACCGTAACCGGTCTCGAGGCTGCAAAGATGGTACTAGTAGCTGCTGGCTACAATGCTCAGAAGGCTGGCCTGACCGGCGCAGCTTGGGCTCAGAACACCATGAAGTACGGCCAGCTGAACAACCTGTTCGAGGACGTTGACACCGACCTGAACGCTGCTCTGCCGCGTCAGTACGCTGCACAGATCCTGTACAACGCACTGGACATGGAGCGCGTAGTTTGGTCCAACGATATCGAGGACTTCAAGCCGGCTACCGACGTTGATGACGACAAGACCATCGGCGGCAAGTACATGGACCTCGTTAAGACCGATGCTGCTCAGCTTCTGTCTGTCGAGAAGACCTCCGGCAAGGACACCTACGAGATCACCCTGGGCAAGGCTGTTAAGTACGGCGATGGCGATCACACCAAGGCTAAGTTCGACAAGGTTCCGACCGATGTTGCTGATATGATTGGCCTGAATGTTAAGGTTCTGGTTAAGGCTAAGGCTAACGGCGACACTGACGTTTACGGCGTATACGCTGACGACGATTCCAAGGTACTGGCTTCCGGTACTGTTGGCACTCTGGACACCGTAAAGAACGAGTCCAAGAAGTTCAAGGTTGACGGCACTGAGTACAAGGCTGATAAGGCTCTGGCTGATGTTCCGGCAATCTATCCGAACAAGGAGTCCGTTCCGTCCGGCATCGATACTCTGGGCGAAATTATTTCTGCTAAGGACACCTATCCGGCTTACTCTATCAAAGCTATTGATCTGAACGGCAACAACAAGGCTGATCTGGTTGTAGCTGTTCCGACCGAAGTTAAGGAAGTAACCTACGTTGGTTCTTCTGCTGCTACCATCGGCGGCAAGTCCTACAAGTTCGACGATGCTGACATCTATGACGGCATCAAGAAGGACGACTGGGCAGTTGTTGTTTCCGGCGACTTCACCTCCTCTGGCGATCCGATTATCTCCAAGGCTACTGTAGTTTCTGGCAAGGTTACCGGCGTTAAGACTGGTTCTCCGGACGAGATCAAGATCGATGGCAACTGGTACAAGAAGTCTACTTCTGTAACCACTTCTCCGTCTGTTGATGATGAGGTAGCGGCTGCAGTTGTTGGCAACTACGTTTACAACATCGACACCACCGGTGCTTCTTCTAAGAACATTCTGTTCATCTCTGACAACAAGCTGGCAGAGAGCAACCTGGGCAAGGATTACACTGTTGAAGCTCGCGCTTACTTCACCGATGGCTCCAACAAGAAGATCATCGTTGACAAGCTGAATGGTCAGGATGTAACTTCTGCTATTACTGCGGGCAAGCTGAAAAACGGTCTGTTCACCTATGCAACCGATAAGGATGGCAACTACGAGCTTAAGGAGCTGGCTCAGACCGCTGGTACTTCTGCTCTGAATGGTGCAGCTCTGACCAAGAACATGGCAGGCTATGACAAGCTGAACAAGACTGAGACTTCTTACGACAACTCTGGCCGTGGCAATAGCGGTAGCTACACTGCTTACTATAACAAGCGTCTGAACGGCACCCTGATTGCTGACGATGCAGTTCTGTTCGTAGTAGCTGACACCGAGATTAAGGTTCTCTCTGGTAAGACCGCTCGTGATTGGGCAAACACTGTTAAGGTTACAAACGCTGGTTTCCTGACCAAGGAGTCCAATGGCATCGACTACGTTAAGGTTGCTGCTCTGACTACCACTGATGACAAGGTTGCAAACGCTGATGGCGACAAGCTGTACGCATACGTAACCGAGGATTCTTTCGAAACCAAGAAGAATGGCGACACTGTAACTCAGTTCCATGCAATCGTCGGCAACACCACTGAGGCTGTTGACCTGTACGAGGATGGCACTTCTCATGTTGGCGTTGCAGCTGGTTCTGTAATCATCTACACCGTTGACGGCGACGAGATCGATGTTAAGACCGTTATTGCTGCTGGCACCAAGGCTGATACCGTAAACAGCACCGTATTCGACAACGGCGCTTACGCTATCAAGGGCTTTGATGGCAAGAAGAAGGGCGATATGTCCCTCGTTGATAAGGATGGCGCTGTTATTAACGTAACTCTGGACGAGGATTGCGTATTCATCGGTGTTGACGATGCTAAGAACGTTGGCACTGTAAGCGAGATTGGCGCAGTTCCGACTTCCGCTGATAAGGACGAGTTCGACCGTTACGACCTGAACGCATACGTTGTATTCAACTCTGAGAATAAGGTTATCGCTGTTGTATATGACACCGTTAACAACGAGCTGAATATCACCGACGTTAAGACCGCTTCTACCGTAGCTGCTAAGGCTCTGACCGTAGCTGCTTCTTCTGTAACCGCTACCGGCACGGATGCTGCTAAGTTTGCTGTAACTACCGATCCGGCTACTGGCAACGTTAAGTGGGGCACCACCGTTACCGTAAAGGTTACCCCGACCACCGCTGTTACTGCTGGCAACAAGGCTGTTGTAACCGTAAAGGCTGGTACCACCACCGTTGGCACCCTGACCTTTGCAGCTGGCGCTACCGCAGCTCAGACTGTAACGTTCACCATGCCGAACGCTGATACCGCAGTTTCTGTTGCTGCTGAAACTTCCGCAGTTGCTGCTTAATTAACTCCCGTTAGTTAAAGGCATACCTAAACCCCCGAGGATTCCTCGGGGGTTTTCTTTAATTATTAGATTTTCAAGTGAATAGGAATCCTGATAACAAAATATATAGGGAATTTTTGTGCATTATTACGGCAATATATTTAGTATAATTCATGCCAATAGCGAAAATATAGAACAATATATGCAAAATTCTATATACTCATCAGCACTATGGCAAATTTCATGGTCGAATCTTGACATTCGACCATGAATGCAGTATTATAGCTGCACGCAATAAAGGATTTTTGCATCCGCGACGTGATTAAACTGGCACTGTTCTATCAATAGCCACCAATAAGAATATATATTATAAAAACCCTCGATTCTGATAATCGAGGGTTTCTTTTTGCTATTCAGCTTACTTAACAAGCATAAAGTACGCCAGCACAGCGATACCGAGGATAATACGATACCAGCCGAACACCTTGAAATCGTGCTTCTTGACAAAGCTCATCAGGAAACGGATGATGAGCAGCGAGGACACGAACGCGGTGATTGTACCGATACCGAGGATCATCAGCTCGGTGGATGTAAACGCAAAGCCGAACTTGAGAATCTTGAGCAGGCTTGCGCCGAACATGACCGGAATGGCCAGAAAGAACGTAAACTCCGCAGCCACGGTGCGCGACACGCCGAGCAGCAGTGCGCCGACGATGGTCGCGCCGGAGCGCGAGGTACCCGGGAACACAGCCGCGATCAGCTGGAACATGCCGATCATAAATACAGTCGGATAAGTAAGCTCCGTGAGTGCGTTGATGCGCGCCGGCTTGCCCTTATGGGCATTCTCGACCAGAATGAATGCTGCGCCGAACACGATCAGCGCGATGGAAACCGTCTGGTAATTGTAGAACAGTTCTTCAAACAGGTCGTTCCACTTGAGACCGACGATCGCCGCCGGAACACAAGCTACCAGAATCTTGATCCACAGCTTGACGGTATCCATATTCAGCACGATGGATGCGCCGCCGTGACGGCCCTTTCGCCGCTCAAACGGGAAAATCTGTCCCCAGAACAGGACAACGACCGCGAGTATCGCACCGAGCTGAATAACCACCTCGAACATGCTGTAAAACGCTTCCGACACGTCCAGCTTTACAAACTCATTGAGCAGAATCATGTGTCCGGTACTGCTGATCGGCAGCCACTCGGTGATGCCCTCTACAATGCCGAACAGAAATGCTTTGAGCAATTCTATCATGTGATTATCCTACAAAATCAATTTATTTACTGATAATACAATAGCATAACTTACCCTTCACTGCAAGTGAGCGCACAAAGAAAACCCCCGAGGAAATTTTCCTCGGGGGAATCTTTACTCATTCAGCGGGAGCCAAACAAGTTATTCGGTTTTCCGAACAAATTACCACTGGGTAATGTTACGGTTTACATCAACAACCAGAACAGTGATCTGATCGTCGTCGTCGAAGTAAGCCTTTACGTTCGGAGCAGCGTCCTCAGACAGACCAGTGATGGTGTAGCTATCACCAGAGTTGGTGGTGGTGCAGAAGTCGCTGTCGAATGCGTAAGCCAGATCGATGTTGGTGTAATCCAGACCGGTTACGCCCTCAGAATCGTCAGAGTTTACGAACATTACGATAGTATCCTTGCTGTCAACCTTTGCGAACTTCTTGGTGGAACCAGCAGAGGTCATGGTACCGGTGTACTTGCCAGCAACAGTAGCGTCAGCGGTCAGAGTACCGGACATCAGGTTGATGTCGCCAGAAGCTGCATCGTAGTTAGATACGAAGTAGTTGTTATGGTCACGGTCAGCCTTAACGTCAACGTCAGCATCGTTCAGATCGCCGGAATAGGTGATCAGAGCGCCGCTCTTCAGGTTCTTAACAGAGCTATCATCGGTCTTGATGGTAACATTCTCAGAACCATTCCAAGCAGTAACGATGTACTTGGTGCCATCGTTGGTATCCTTAACAACGTCGTCCATAACTACTGCGTAGTTGTCATCGCTACCGCCGGTGGTGCCCTGCTGCAGGTCGATGAATGCTACCTGAGCGTAGTAGGAGTTGCCGGACTTGTTAGCAACAGCAGCTACATTGCCGATAGCCTTGTTGTAGTCAGCAGCGGTCTTGCCGGAGATTACCTTGTAATCAGCGTCAGTGCCGGAAGCAGTTGCCTTGTACTTAACGAATACAACGCCGGTGGATTCGTAGTACAGACGGGACAGAGCAGTGGTGCCGTCCTTCAAGCCGGTAGAAGCAGCCTGGGTGTAGATATGCATGTCAGAGGTGCCGTGACTGGTCTTGTCGCTCTGCTTGATGCTGCCGTCGGTCATCAGACCCTCAGTAGCGTCAACGTATGCGTCATAGCCGTTCAGAGCGAACTCGCCCTTATTAGCGTTGTCCTCAATCTCAGCGATACCAACGCGGCTCAGGGTGTAAACATCACCAGATACCTCGTAGGATACCAGAATCGGAGCAGCAGCTACAGAAGGAGCAGAAGCAGTGGTATTCCAAGTAGCTACGTTCGGGTTAGCAGCATTGCCTTCAGAGAACGGCATGATCGGGAAGGACTTGTTGTCCTTGTCGTCCCAGTACTTCTCGATGGTAACGGTCTTCTCAGAGCCGTCAGCAAACAGCATGTGAGCTTCCCACTGAGAACCGGTGCCGCCCTTAGCAGCAGCCTCGATCAGCAGAGCCATGTCATCAACATTGCCTGCAGTGGTGTCGGTGTAGTAAACGTAACCGTTTACAACTACCATGTCAACGTTAGAGCCAGTGTTCGGGCGCTTTACGAAGGAAGTGCCGTTACCAGCCATGGTGTACCAGTTGCCGCCAACGGAAACGCCGTCGTCAGACTTGGTGCCGGTTACCTTGCCGGTAACAACGTCAGCCTTCTCAACCAGGCCATTGCCGGTGCCGTAGTTGCCAGCTGCAGAAACTACAACGTAGTCATCCTTCTTGATGCCATCGTACCAATCCCAATCGTCCTTCTCGAGCTTGGTCTTGGTGATGATGTCGCTGTCGCCCTTCTTGTAGGTTACATTGATGTAGTCAGAGCCTACAGCGGTAACCTTGCCTACAGCGAAGGTCTTAACCTTCAGGATGGAGTAGTTGGAAGTGCCGTCGGTAGCCATCAGGGATACCTCAGAACCCTGCCAGTACTTGGAATCCTCGAACTTAGTGCCAGAAGTCGGCTTGTTGCCGTAAGCATTTACAAAGTCCGGAATAGTAGCCTTGGTAGCGCCAGTTGCCTCAGAGTTAAAGGTGAAACCAGAAGCAGTCTTGTACAGAACGTCGCCGTTTACATAAACGGTCTGCTTAGCGGTTGCAGCCAGATCGTACTTGGTGCCGTCCAGCTTAACCTTAGCGCCGTCCATCTCCAGCTTCTTCAGAACGTTGGACTGCTGGGAGTTGTCGGAAGTTGCGAAAACGCCGTAAACAGTCTTGCGATCCTTGTGAAGAACGGTAACGGTCTTGTAAAGCAGATCAGAGTAATCCTTCTTAACGTCGGTGAACTCGAAGATTGCCTTGCCGGAATCCTTGGACTCGGTGGTGTTATCCCAGTCAACAACAGACGCGGTGGAGTCCAGAGTTACGGTGTAGGTGTCCTTGCCGTTGGTCTTAACAACGTTGGTCAGGGTAGAAGTAGACTTCTTCAGAGACATGTACTTCTCGCCTACGGTCTGGTTGTCATCGCCCAGCAGGGTTACGCTGGTGTAAGCATCGTCGCGCCATACAACGGTCGGGGCGTCGATTGCGTTGTAGATCAGCTGTGCAGCGTACTGACGCGGGCAAGCTGCGGTGAACGAGGTGTTAACATCGTCCAGCAGGCCGTTCTCGTCAGCCAGAGCGTTGGTCTTGGAAGCCCAGCCGGAACCTACCAGGCCAGCCTTCTGAGCGTCATAACCCAGGGTTACGAGCAGCATCTTAGCAGCTTCCTGAGCAGTTACAGATGCGTTCGGCGCAAAGATGGTGTTGCTCTTACCAGCAATGATGCCCAGGGACTGGCAGTACTTGATGTAGCCACGAGCCCAGTGGGAGCCAATGTCGGTGAAAGAGGTCTTGTCATCGTTGTACGCAGAAGCGTCAGAGTTACCGGTACGCAGGACATAGATCATCTTTGCCATCTGCGCACGGGTTACAGTTGCGTTGGGCTGGAAAGAGCCGTCTTCGAAACCTTCGATGACGCCCAGCTCAACCAGAGTGTCCACGACTTCATCCTTGACCTTGATGTCAGCCTGATCCGTGAACGCGGCACCAGCGAACATGGTGAATGCGCAAGCAAACGCCAGCACCAGTGCCAGAATCTTTTTGAGATTCTTCATAGGGGAATTCCTCCTTATAAAATTTTTCGAGTTTTCACTCGTCGCTTAATATATTACCATAGTCAAACACAAGGGTCAAGCGCAGTTCACCATCCGTAACATGAATGTAACATTACGTGTAATATTACAACTAGCACTGTTGCATTTCTCTATGCCTATTCTATATTATATAATAAGGTATACTTTGCGTGACAAGTCATTACACCGTGCAAATATAAAAAATCGCGCATTGTAATATGAAGTTGCGCATTTAGTCAAATAAAAGGTCCACAGCGAGGGCCTCTGTGTTAGAATCAATTTGCTACAAAAATTCAACACAGAAAGAGGCAATCGCTATGGACTATTCCAACCATATCACAGGCCACGAAAAGGTAAACACCTCTCCATTAGTTTTTGTGAACAATCACTAGAGGGAACGTACCAACGTATCTTTCCGACGAACGGACAATCAAGAAAATCCGAGAATGTGGATAAAATAAGTGTCAGATGCTATGCATTCGTGCCATTTACAGAAATTCGGGCACGCCAGTGGACACGTCTTTTGAGTGGCCATTGCTTTCCCCCACTTTCTGCGGCGGCAAATCTCTCATAGCCAGCAGGTTCATCCGACACGCGGCGACCTCAACTCCTTCGTTCTGCCTATCCACAAATGGGTGCCGCTACTGCTGACTTGCGAGGTCATGCCTCAAGGTGTAATTCTAATGCGGCTAACCGACTCAGATTTCTTAATTCAGTGCATTCCTGCATCCGGCATCTTTGCAGGTGGACGCTTTCCCGGATAACGGCTTTGGAAGTGTCAGGTGGTATTTGCCGGTTCCGGGCGGATAATATCTGCACGGAATCGTGTGCTGCTGTAATCCATTCCATGCGTCAGTAGAGCATAGAATATACGGATAACCTTGCAGCTCACGGCAATCATTGCCTGCATTCCCTTTAATGGGGTGTCCTTGCGAGTCGTGTAGTAGGTGTACACTTCCCGGAAGTCCTCGTTGCTTCGGATCAGTGGCAGAACCACCTGAAACAGCAGCCTGCGCAGTTTCCGGCGGCCTCGCTTACTAATGCATAAATCGCTACGAGAGCTCCATCTGCACGGAGTTTTAGCTCCACTCTGCCGCATTAGAGCGCCAAAGCCTTTATAATGAATATGCACGGCACTTGCTGTGACATATTTATCTGGAGGTTTTGAAATGACAGACTATTTAAAAATCCTGCGGTTGGACTATCTCGACTACAGTCAGCGGAGAATCGCAGACAGCGCACGCTGTTCACGCCATACTATTCGTAAGGTATTAGAGGTAGCAAGCAAAGCCAATATCCACTGGCCCCTCGACGAGGACATTACCAACGTCGAGCTGGAGCGGATTCTTTTCCCGGACAAGTACCAGAAAATCAGCACTTACGTTGAGCCAGACTATCCGTATATTCACCGTGAACTTGCCAAGTCTGGCGTTACGCTGACGCTCCTTGGGGAAGAATACTGCCGCAAATGTTATGGAGGCGGCCGCACGCTTTCCATATACTAAAACACTGGAGGAGTTTGATTTTTCCTATCTGGAGCACGTATCTGAGGCTCAGATCCATCAACTGGCTAGCTGCAACTTTATCCCAAACAAGCAGAATATCGTTTTAATTGGCAATCCCGGTACCGGAAAGACTCATTTGTCTATTGCTTTGGGCCTCAAGGCCTGCATGTAGGGACTAAACGTAAAATTCTATACAGCCGCAAATCTCTCCAACGAACTGATAGAGGCGCTGGATGGCCGCCGGCTGTTGAAGCTAGAGAAACAGATTGCCAACTGCGACCTGCTGATTATCGATGAAATGAGTTATCTCACTTTCAATCAGCATCAATCGGAACTCCTATTTAAGGTCATTGCCGACCGCAGTAAACGAAAAAGCATTATTGTATCTACCAACCTTGCTTTCTCGGAATGGCTCACTATGTTTGAAAATCAGACTATGGTAGCCGCAATGATTGGCCGGTTGACATATCGTAGTTTCGTTTTAAATATGAATTCCAACAAGCCCTATCGGGCTGAGTTTGCCGCTCAATCTGATATCCCAGTTGAGGGCTAAGGGTGGTAAACAAATTCAATATCACAGTTTACCGTAATGGTAAACTATTTCATTGTCAATAGTGGTAAACAAATTCGGTATCAATGGTAAAGAAATTCATTGACATTTACAATAGTCCCTGTGCCTTCAAAGCGTGGTTCTTCTGATCTCCGGAAAACCCTGTTTCAAGTAATGGATGTCTTAATCAAAACACATCCACAAGATGATCCTGTGTATCAGTTCTTAGACAAGAAACGGGCTCAAAAGAAACCGTATTATGTCTATATGACTGCCGGTGCTAACAAGTTTCTACGCATCTACTATGGACGAGTGAAAGAATATCTTGCATCTCTTCCAGAATCTTAATTATCTACTATGCTTTTCAGACCAGCACTGGTGTGGTGGTCTTGGTTTGATGTCTAATTTTCAACCTGTATAAAATTTTCAAAGTTCTTTCATTTTAGCCTTGACTTTTTATTTGCAGGCTTTTTGGCACAAAAAAGATGCTTCCGTTTTTACAACTTCTGCATCTTTCAATGCTTGCTCAAAGGCAAGAAAATATTAAATTTTATCCATCTAAAACAAACGATCCTTAAACCGCTTGTTAATCTTCTGTAACTGTTAAATCATACCCTTTACCATTATTCTCGCTTTTTTCATAAGCATTATTAATGTATTTTTTCGGATTGTCCAAAAACTCCTCTTCCTCAATAAATGCTATGTAAGATCCATCTAACCGATCATACCTTCCATCTACTTTTTTCGGTGGATTAGAATTGAAATGATTCTTTGCAATAATGCCTTGTACCTTACTCATATGATATTTTATAGCATCACCTTCTAAATATTTAAACCACGAATAGCTGCCATTTACTTTTTTTATCACAGCAACCACACCATTCCGTTGGGATGTTCTATCTTTTCTTGTGATTTTTTTAAGACAGTATGAAATTTCCCAGCCAATCCATTCGCTCTCTCGCATGTTAGGAGAAAGGATTACTATTGTCACAGATGTATCATACAGCATGTCTGAAAGGTTCGCTCTTATTGTTTCCCGCTTATAATCAGACATATCTTTAGAATCAACGTTTTCTCCCCTATAATATGTGGCATCTTTTCCAAGAGCACCGATTATCTTATCTCTTAATTCCCTTGACTCACTATACTTATAGGAAATAAATGTTTTATGCGCCATTTTGTACATCCTCTTTTTCTTGTTTTATTATGTCATACATTGTTCATTTACAATAGCTATCACTGCATCTACCAACTTATCCACATCATTCTCTGCTTCAAGAACATCCATATAATCCTCTAAATATCTGTAGTTATCCATATCCGCTCTGACTTCATCAAATATTTTTTTTGCCATAAACCCAGTACTGCCAATAGGAATAATTACATTTTTATTATCTCTCGCAATAACAAATTCTTCCCAACATCCTGTAGCATCAATAATCTTTGATGAATCTGTTGGATCTTTTTTATTCCCAAATAGAAATATCGCCACGCCAGTATCTGAAATCATGTCCTTGCGATATTGTGTAAACACTTTTTGTCGTTCGGTTGCATCCTTTATTCCTTGTGGAAATGGGCGGAGACACAAATATTCATCTGTATGCTTGTACTTATTTCGATATATCTCCGTTAATGCTCCGTTAATAACAGACGAACCAATTCCAAGTCCAAATCCTGATGTGATTTTAAAATTGTTCTTCACTAATGCTTCTGAAATTTTTCCCGCTAATTTCTCCGCTTTATCTCGTCCCCAACCTGCATAGTCATCCGCACTTCCAGAGATAAAAACATTGTTTCTTTTAACAGCGGACTCTATATCACGAAGTATATCTGTGATTTCAGAATAATCATCCACAAATACAGTTTGTATCCCATAACGAGCTAAATCTTTTGCACGTAATTCCTGTCTTGCTTTTTCATATCCATAATCCTTGTCATCATCGTAATCCGATTCTTGAACCCTGCGAAAAAAACAATAATGCTCTGCAACATTTTCATCTAAAAGTGCATGAATCTGTCCCAAAATATAATCTAGGTTTGGATCCTCAAAACTAAAGCCTATAAAGAGAAGTTTTTTTGATATCAAATCTCCTTTTAAAATTGTTCTAAAAAGTGGTCTTTTATTATCATACAAAACATAATCGTCTTTTGTTAAGACAGCTTTTGCAGGGTGATCCACATCACCATGCATCTTATATACAACCGCATCTCTATTCGCCAAGGCAGTCGATAGCTGGTCAGAATCCATCTTAACATCTACTTTTCTATTTTGCTTTTCAAGCTCTTTTTCAATAAGTTTGTCGTAATTCGTAGTCCAATAAGTTGATATCGGCAACCGAGCAATTATTTTTACATTCTCATTTTCGTCAACTTCAGCATTAAAAGCATTTAAGATTTCCTGATTTATACTTCCTCTGGATCCTGATTCGTTTCTACAATACTGGGCAACTGACAGATAATCCTTTTCTTTTTCAATATCAAGTTTCACACTTTTAGCCAGCGGTCTCAAAAGATTTTTCCAATCCACATAACCGGATGCCCTTGATAAGCCTGCTCCAGCAAATATCCCCGCATTCCCTTCCCGTATTGCCTGGGTAAATTTCTTGATCAATACCTCTCTTAATACTTCCACCTGTTTCCTCCCAACTCAACATATTCATACATCGCGCATTTACCTTCCAAATCTTGCTTATATGTATCTCTGGTTGCTATTGTACCACCTCTTTTGGTTATTCGCAATTACTTCGCCAAAGTGTCTGATCTAATTCGGCAAATCCTTTAACAGTCTTTTCCCTATTCCTTCCAAATCAATACATTTAAAATCATGTTCATCATCTCCATCAAGAACTACCATGAGTATTTCACGGTGCAAATGATTTTCATAATAGTCTAGTTCGAACGACACCCATTCTGAACTTCTGGATCTATCAGAACTCAGATACAAAAGATATTTGGATTGTTTCATTCTTACCTTCAATACTTCCTTTGTATAATCAGAGACCATTGACCGTTTTAGAAAGTCATTATCCGAAGTCCAGTCAACATAACAGCTCAGCCCCTGACTATTAGCTTTTGTCACTACTGACCGGACAAATTCTCTATCCTTACTGCTGTGAGAAATGAACAGATCATAACATTTTACACCCTGAACAGATTTATTATCTTGTAGTTTCTCCGCAAGCGCTTGCGGTGTCCCATAGAAAGTGCTTTTCTCTATCTGATAGGATTTCTTTTTCCCTTTAAATCCTTTTCTCAACTTGACATAATGCCCACTTTTTTGTAAATGCATAAATGCAAGATTTCGTATTTGATTATTTCGTTCGCTGTCGTTTAGACGCCAAAAGAATTGTATTGCCTTTTCACATTCAAATTTTTGGATTTCTTTGAATATCTCCATTTTATCATTTGTACTATTATGGTGATCATGGTATGCATAAATCAGTGCATCAAGAAATTCTGGAGCAACTCTTTGAGAATCTTCTGTATACGCCTCAATACGCTGCTGTCTCTTTTTTATCTTCCTATCCCTTCGTGCCCTTAATGCATTCGCTCTTTCCCTTCTAAGTTGTTCGTTATAATTCTGTTTATGTTTTTCACGAAATCCTTTGCTTAAAAGGTATTTAACCTTCATAAGTGAAAAAAAATATTCTTCCGGTTTCAACGGATTATATCTTGTCTTGTCCCTTTTCTGTTTTAAAAATTTATCTTTCTCAGAATAAACCTTCCATCTTTCACAGATTTCCTCCCACTCAAAAGGATAGTAGTCTTTAAATGCTTGCAAAAAATCATTTCCAGTATAACCTGGTTTTAGAGTCTCGACCACAAGCTCTAAAGGCCGCCTCAAGCGTTTGGCAAACCTAATCAGCTCACCCTCATATTTTCTCTTAGCTTTTCCCGGCATAATCCATCTCCTCTAAGTTTCTCTGCAATGTTTTGACTTCCAAAACTACAGTTTATATTTTTAATAGGAAACCACTGACGTTATCATAAGGATGACGGATGCCACAGGCGTCTGCTATCCCAATAGCATCTGATATTTCATCAAGAGGAAACAGTTCCCGGATATCCATTGTTTTTTCAGACCAATCCAGTAGAAGGAAATATCGTAATTCCAAGTTTGACATCAGGCGATGGATTCTTCCCGTAGTACGGCCTTTTACGTGCGAAACTATCCCCTTAGAAGGGAAATTCTGAACTTGAACCCATGGCTTATATTCCATAAGTTCTCCCTGGTCTCTCCCTTCAGCAAGATATTTGCGGTATTTGGCCTCATTCCATATTCGTGTCCTCTTTGCCATATCCACCACCCTGATGTCATACTTTTTATCATTTCCTTCCTTTGATTTTATTGTACAACTTTTTTATTTCTATGTCACTCTTTTTTACCATATTATCAGACTTTATTATGATTAGACAGGAAAATCAGTTCAAACGCCCAAAGGCGTAAAAGTGCTCCTGCCAGTAGTTCGTATTAATACTGGCGTATTTGATGGGGTCGCCTGCGTGGATCATCATGCCGTCGCCCACATAGATGCCCACATAGGAAACAGGGCCGTCGCAGTCATAGGTTTTCGTAAAGAAAATCAGATCTCCGGGCCTTGCGTCAGCGGGTGATACATAGGCGCATTGATTGAAAATCCCTGTTGCCATGGTGCGGGGCAGGTTGTGGACGCCGCTGACCGTATAGACCCAGCAGACAAAGCCGGAACAGTCAAAGGAGGTAGAGGGGCTGGAGCCGCCCCATACATAGGGCCAGCCCAGGTACTTTTCCGTTTCCGTGATAAGGGCCGCAAAGGCCGGGTCGGAAAGAGCTTCGCCCGGTACGGTGTAATCACTTCCGGGGTCATAGCTGCCACCGCCGCCCGTGTAAATGTCATCC
>ENA-OPSY01001353-OPSY01001353.1-human-gut-metagenome-genome-assembly--contig:-NODE-1353-length-14482-cov-2.816109_pt1 | contig 14482 bp, 7 predicted proteins | sample MGYA00241464_ERZ501920 | MGnify/ENA primary metagenome ERZ501920 (study PRJEB25962, sample SAMEA2042396) | human gut metagenome | biome: human gut; feature: human-associated habitat; material: faeces...
CTTGCCATAAAAAAATTCCTCCTATGATTTATTTATATTCTATCATAGAAGGATTATTTTTTACAGACTTTTTCTCACACTCTCTAAAAAAAGCGTTTTGACATACACCGTCAAAACGCTTTTTTGATTATTCCAAAATATACACTACACAACTTCTTCTGCCGAAGTCGTTGGCATTAGAATTGTAGCATAAATCAATCTTGTTACCCTTAATTGCACCGCCTGTATCTTCGGCACTTGCAACGCCGTATGACCATGAGCCGTCGGCAGATGTTACGTACACTTTAGAACCCAACGGAACGACGCTTGGGTCAACCGCAACTATACCGTATCCAAGCGGATTACCCATTGCAGAAACCGTATAACCGCCGTTTTCTGACGGAGAAGTTGAATAAGCAGTAGCAGTCATTGTGATTTTCTTCTTATATTTATATCCGTTTACAGTACCGCCGTCATCGCTTACTGTTGATTTCGCCGCAAAAGTATCTTTAACCGTTGTATTTTTAGGTGCAGGAGTCGGCTCCATTGTACCGTTTGCAATAACCTTGTTACGCATTTCAGTTGTAACTTGTTCGTCTATCACCTCTCTTGTCGCCTCTTGACCGTCTTGGTATGTAACCTTGTAAGTGATTGTTTTCACACCGTCTTGTCCTTCGTCAACGACTTTTTCCTGTCCCTTGATCAAAGTCGCATCATCAACATATTCAACACCTTTAGGAATTACTTCCGTTTCAGTTTCATCGGTATGGCTTACCGATACAAGCTCGATTGTGTCACTGCTTGCAACAGTTTCGCCGTTGGCTGAAATTTGGTCATATTCACCCGGAATATATCCTGCCTCAACAAGTGCGTCCTTAACGTCCGCCTTTGTCACTGTTACAACTTCTTCCGATTCACCGACTTTAATTGTAACACGCTTACCACGCTTGATAACAATATTTTCATTATCCTCAACAGGCTTTTCTGTTGAAACGTTAATCTTATCGGTATCCGAAACATTCACGCCATGTTCTTCAAGAGCACCCTCAACGCTTTCACTTCTTGTCTTTACAGTTTTTGTTTCATTTGTTCCCGCAAATTCGTTTATTTCCGTAATTGTGATTTCCTTCGCCGATGCGCTGTATACAGTACCGAATATTACCGTCATCATTGCCACAAGCGTAATAATTGCAATCGCACATCTTCTGCGCTTTGCTTTCAATTTTGCTTTTTTCTTTTCTTCGCGTTTTTCACGCAAATTCGTTATCATTTCTTGTTTTGTCATCTCTTGTGTAGTCATAAAAGTTAAACCCCTTTCATTACTTGTCCCATAGTATACTACAGAATTGTTACATTGTCAAGCTTTTTATTACATTTTTATTACAAAATAATTTCAAGTGTTGCAATATGAATAAATATATTACTTGACTTTTCCCATATATTACTATTTATATGCACGATATTTACATATTATTACATTTATTTTTGATTAATGTTACAAAAATAAAGCAGGTATATACTTTTTCATAGTCGGAAATAATGGAAATAAAACAAATTGAAATGATTGGAGATTAGTAATGAAAGAATTGACAAAGAAAGTAGTTATTTTAAATAATTTTTCATCACCGTATGTGAGCCAAGCAATAATAATTCTCAAAGACTATAATCCAAAACTTGAAAGCAGAGCAATAGCAGACGCGGAAACAATAGTCAGTCGCTACATCGAACGAACACAAAAAAACGGACAACCAACAAAGGCTGTCCGCTCGAAATCTAAAATATTAAAAATATTGATTTGCTTAATTTTGATTGCGTCAATATGCTTTGCAATCAAATATCTTTCTTAAATTATTTGAAATTGCTGTCCATATAGTCAATATATTCAGTATATTTTTGAGCTGTTGATGTCATTGAAGAATATGAGAAATCATAATATACCGCAATTCCGTTTTTCAATACGCATTTTCTGTGGTAAACAGTATCATCTGTTGTTACAGTGACTGCATACCAATCGTCACCGGCACGAGAATATGAAACTTCGCCGCCCGTTTGACGTGCATAGTCACGCATAAGGTCAGACGGAGCACCGCTCTTTCCCTCTTGCGAAACAGTCATAGTTGCACCGCCAAGCGCATCAGTCAAGTTAAGTTTTTGATTTCCTGTTGTCGGATTTGAATTAAAAGTAGACGGATAAACGCACGTCACACCGCTTATTGTCATTTTTGAATAACCGTTTTTGCTTGCTGAATTTGACGGCAATGATGTTGATGATACGTTGTTTGCTGTATCTGTCGGCGTATTCGTTGCACTTGCAGGCGAATTTGTTGAAGTAGGAGCAGTGCCTAATCCGTTATCGTTCGGAGCCATCATATTATAGCCGATAATCACACTTACTATTGCGATAAGCAGTGCTACGATTATGAAAATCATAACACTTCCCTTACTTTTTCTACGTTTTTTATTACGGGCTTGTTTTGCCTCTTTTTCTTGTAAACGACGTTTACGATTAAGACGTTCAGCCTTCAGTTCCTCGATTTCTTTGCGTTTTGTAGTTTGGCTGTTCTGGTTGTTTTTTCTTACTGATTGACCGCATCTGTCACAAAAACGCGTTCCCTCTTTCAGTTGTCTGCCACAATTTTTGCAGTACATAAAACCCCTCCGAAATTACTTTTTTGCTATCTAAACTATTATACTATATATTGTATATAAATGCAAGTAATTTTCGTAATTTTATTACATATAGATTACACATTAAACGCAAAATACGAAATATTTTTGAAATATTTGTTATTTAAACGCAAAATTCCATATTTTTATTATAAGAAATTATCATATCATTTACATTTATCGACAAATTCTTTCCCCTATGATATAATAACATTCTGAAATGGTTGCAAACCATGCTGACACCACCTTAAAGGGGGTGTGCATATGAGTGAAGCTATTGTTTATTTAACTTTGGTTTTACTGCTTTGTATAGTGATAATAAAAAAATAGTTACCTATCTCACAAATAGGTAACTATTTCGTAGAAGTATTTCTTCCTACAACATATCAACTGCAGCATGGTTTGTTTACCATTTCTTTTATTATATTATCACACAACGCTAAATTTGTCAAGCAAAAAGAACGGTCATACGACCGTTCTTTTATTTACTTTATAAATTATTCAGTTACAGATGTTGTTGCAGGGGCTTTTACCAATACATTATCAATCTGCATTCCTGCATAATATCTCTTTGTATTAAATTGCATACCTGCAAGACCTGCATTGCTTACTGTGCCGGCAAATTCGCCTGTCGTAGCTGTATCATTTGCATATGTTACACCGTCAACAACTGCATCACCACCGGCTTTTGGTGCTATTGTAACCTTTACACCTGTTTCAACCTTTTCTATTGTGTAGTGATAGAATACACCCTTTTCAAGTGTAACGTCATCTGTTCCGTTTACAGTCCATGTTGTAGTATTAGCTGTTTTCAACTGTAATACAAGTGCATATTTTCCTGAATCTTTTGCTTTAACCGCAAATCCTGATAATTGATTAGTTCCACCTGTTAAAGCCAAATCAAATTCAGCAATATAATCTTTATCTGCGTCAACTTGAACAGCATTACTACTGATAGTTGTACCATTACTACCACCTGAAATCGCACTTACATCTGTATACTTATCGTCATCACCGGCAATAGATACAGTATATCTACCTGTACTGCCCGATTTCCAATCACTTTCTGTTGCATTGTTATAATCATTCTGATAATAGATACCTGTATAATTAAATATAGCAATAAGTTTTGTATTAACAGTTAAATCAAATGAATATTGAGCATCTGTGCTTACATATGTTCCTGCTATTACATTTTCATATGATGTTGCCCAGCCTACAAATTCATAAAGAGCCGCAGGAGTAGCTGTTGCAACAATCTTCTTACCCTTATTCAACTGAGTATCTGTACTTGCAACACCGTTTACAGTATATGCAACTGTACCTTGTTTATCGTCTTGAGAAGTAATGCTTAGGTTAAGTTTTTCAGCAGCAATAACTTTCAAATCAGCAGTTGATGAAACTGTTGTTCCGTTTACTGTAGCTTTAACTTTGTAGTCACCTACTGTTGCCTCTTCTGCAACTGTAACTTTACCGTTTGCAACTGTAATATTTTCTACTGTTGCATCTTCACCGTCTACTACAGCCCAATCAACAGTTGCTGTCATAACTCTACCGTCTTGATCTTTTACAGTAGCTGTATAAGTAGCATCTTCACCTTGAGCAAGAGTTGTACCTGTTGCAGGGTTAGCAATTTCAACTGTTGCTGGAACATTAGCTGCCAAAGTAACGTTTTCTGTTACAACTGTATCTGCAACTGTAAGTGTACCGTCTTTCTTAATTGCGTAATCATTGCTTTCAACAGTATATGTATAAGTACCTGCTGATAAAGCTGTTGTTGCTGTACCTTCAGCGTTAGTTGTTATAGTTGCAACAGTTGTATCACCATTCTTAACTACAATCTTTGCACCTGCAACTTTTGTATCTGAATTTGCAGCAGCTGCCACATTAAATGTAACTACTTTACCTTTTGTAATCTTCAAAACAGGAGCTTTATCAGCTGATGCTTTACCATATAAATCTGCACCGGCTGCATTGTCTGTAAACATTAGAGTAATTTTACCGCTCTTACCTTGTACAGCAGCAGTAACATCAGTTGTCAAAGCATTTTCGCCTGCTTCTGCATTAAATGAAGTAATAAGAGTTCTTGCATCAGCAAATCTGTCAGCAGCAGCACCTGTCATTGTTGTCAAGTCAATATCACCGTTTGTCAAAGCGAAAATTTTAGATGTTCTTGATTTAGCACCGCCTTGTTTTACATTGTAAATCAATTCAGCTTTTGCAATACCTTCGCCTTCAGCTAATGTCGGCAATGTAAACTGCGCAAATGCTGTTCCTGCCCATGATGTATCAGTATCATTATTGAAATGCTCTAATCCCGATTCAGTATTTACTGTTGCAGCAGCTTTGTTACTGCCCCATCCTGAAGTTGCAGTATTTTCAAGAGTTGCAATAGCAACTGTTGGGTCTGCTGCGTATGCAACTGTTACTGTTACAGGGTATGCAGGCATTGTGAACTTGCCTTCTGCTACAGCTACTGTTGTTTCGGCATCGTCTGTCTTTGTTACTGTAATTGTCGGATCAGCAGCAAGGTAACCCAAAGCAGGTGTTTTAGCTGTTATTATAAGTTCTGTACCTTCAGCAACGCTTGACAAGTCTGTTGCGCCTGTTACTGTAGCAGTACCGCCTGTTACTGTAGTAGTTACAGCACTCTTAACTTTAGCAGTTGTTGTTACTGTGAATACACCTGCTAGATTGCCGCTAACTGTAATTTCTTGAGGAGTTACTGTTAAATCTTTGTAATCATCTTTAGCTACAGCTGATACTGTATATGTACCGGCTTTAACACCTGTAAATGTTACAGCTGTATCTTCGATTGTACCTGTAATTGTATTTTCAGCTTCTGCTTTATCTGTAAGAGTTACAGATTTAACACCTGCGTCTACAGTACCTGATACTGCATAAGTAGGAACAGGTGTAGCTGTCGGAGCAGCTGTTTCTGCCGGAGCTTCTGTCGGCTCAACTGTCGGAGCACCTGTTTCTGCAGGAGCTTCTGTCGGCTCAACTGTCGGAGCACCTGTTTCTGCAGGAGCTTCTGTCGGCTCAGTTGTCGGAGCCGGCTTAGCTGTTGCTTGCGCTGCACCGTTCTTTACTGTACAAGCATTAGCAAGCGGTGTCATAGTCTTTAGACTATCCCAAACCATTATCTTATCATTCGTTGTGAATGTAGCTAAATCTGTTGCAGGAACTAGTTTAGCCTCGTTAGCTTTTAGTTCAAGATTAACAACTTTCTTAACTGAATCCAATGTATTATCAGTTCTGTATGATGCTTGAACAAGAACTGCATTTGTATCCTTATCTGATGTCAATGTAACTGTATTTGCAGTTTCATCAACGCTCATTGTAACCTTTGCAGGTATCGGAGCAGGTGTCGGAGCTGCTGTTTCAGTTGGAAGATACTTAGCATCAAGTGTATCTGTAATCTTATATGCAACTACATTATCAATCAAGGCTTTTGAATAAGCTGTTGACTTTGCATTTTCAACTGCAAAGCTTGGAAGATGAGTTACTTGAGCTGATGTTGAACCGGAACCAACCTTAGTACCCTTAACTGCAGGGCTAAGTTTACCTTCACCATCTTTATATTTACCGTCAATAAATACTCTGTATGTACCTTCTGATACTGCAACAACTACAGTGTGCCAACCTTCTGTTACCTGAATACCGATTGGTGTATCACCGTTTTTATATCCGCTTGCATCTTCAGTCGTAATAACTGCAAGTATATCTCTTGCACAGCCGTTACCGTCAACATTTGTTGTGTTGTCAATCAAGAACAATCTTGGGATACCGCCTTCAGAAGTACCCTTTGATGCTGTAAGATATGTTGTAAATCCCATAATTGCAGTTTCGCCTGTTGAAATCTCTTTTGTATCATCAAGAGTTACAACCGGTCCTCTACCATTTGTTGAGAATCGGTTTGCAGCAAGCTTTAGTGCATTATCACCTGCAGCAACCTGTGCGATTGCGGCATATGTATTTGCATCAGCACCGTCATCTTTTGAACCGATTTTAACTTTCATACCGTCAACAATTGTTTTTGCATCTTGATTTGCTGTTTCGATTGATGCAATAGTTCCTACAGCAGCATTGTTAAAATTAGCTGTGTAAGCATCTGTTACTGATGCAGGAGCTACAAGGTTTTTCGCCGAACCGGATACTGTTTCAGGTTCAGGAATTGGTGTAGCCGCTGCCACAACGCCTCTCAAACCGTCTGTTGTAAGTGCTTCTGCCTCACCTGAATAAATTTTGATATTGTCAAGGCATACTTCACCCGGTCCTGTAACGTTTGTATCACCACGACCGGCTGTTACATAAATAGTATCAAGTTTTGTTGCACTGTTGACATAATCAACACCGTCAACTATTTTATTATTATTTACATCGATTACCGTTACTTTAGCAACGTCATCTTTAACGTATGTCTGTACTCTAACCCACATATCATCAGTAATACCTTTTACGGATGTATTATCGGCAGCCAATGTTTCTGTACCCGGGTCATTTACGATTGTACCGTCAAGTTGGTATCTTGCAGTCAACGAAGATGCCACACCTGTTGTATAACCTTGACCTGTTTCAGAAGCTGAGTTACCGCCTGAGAATAATGCACTGTATGGACCATAATCTCTGGTGTCTTTAGCCGCATTTGATGAATCGATAAATGCAACCTGATTATATCTTCCGTATCTACCCATACCGTTTGACTTATGAATTCTTGCATCATATTCGATTGTGTAACCGTCAGCACTTGTTAATTGTGCGTCTTCCGGCAAAGTTAATGTTGCAGAATATGTACTGCTATCACTAGCTTTGATTGAAAAATATTGACCCTTGCCATCAGTCATTTGTGCAAGAGTTCCGCTACCCTTAAAACCTGAGATGTTACTTCCATCAAAGGTGTAAACAGGTGTTGCCGCGCTTGCTGTTACTGTCAAGCCTGCGAAAGCAGATGCTGACATAGCAGCGGCGCAAAGTAATGAAATTAGTTTTTTACTTTTCATTTCTTCTCTCCCTTTCTTTCCTTAACTTGTTTCCAAGTCTTGTTTAATTTAACAGGTATCGTATGTCGATTTAAGTAAATCTGCACAAACTCAACCCATCTATATGGTATATATTGTATCATATTTTTTTTGTATGTGCAATATTATTAAGAAACTTTGAATGAAAATATTGCACAAAAAAGCACATAATTTTTTATTCAAAATGCAAAATTCAAGTTGTACATTTTTTATTTTTGTAGATTATTTTTACCAAAAAAGACCGCTTTTCGCGGTCTTTTTAGTGGGTTATTTGATACTCCATTTGCGAGCTAAATTTTATTCTGTGTATTGGTCTGCACTGAATATTTCTATATTATCAAACGATATAGAACCATATGCCTTTTTACCATACTTAAAATACAATCCCGACATTCCCGTTGCATCTGTATCAGCCATATCAACTTCACCGTCAAAATAAGTCTTACTTGAGTCAAGCGATTTTGCCACTACATTTACTTTGTGTGTTGTAAAATCGCAAACTGCAACTACCGATATCCATTCATTATTTGGAATTGTTGTCGTTTGTCCGTTTATTGTGGTTGTACCGTCCTTTGCTTGATTTAAATACAAAACATATCCGCCTGTACAACCATAATTTTTATTTCCACCATTATAAGTTATATTTCCCGAATGAACAGCAAATTCATTTGGGTCAGTATTTGCGGTTGTAAACTTAATATTCATTGCATATACAAGTCCATTATCAGATGTATATGTTTCTCCGAATGATTTTTCTCCGGCTCTTGAACTGGTATTTGCTCCAAATTTCAAATAATTGCCAAGACCTGAACTTTCATCATAGGCAATCGACATTGCATCTTGTTGATTCGCACTAATCCATCCATTAGCTTGCAATGTTGATGTTGTTAATGTTTTGAATGTTTCATGATACAAGTAATCATATTTATCCGGTACAGATTCTGTAAATACCGCAGTAAACTTCGCACTGTCATGCGCTCTTACAGTAAGTTCACTTGTGAATGCAAAGTTTTCTTCACTATCGTCCTTACGCCAAGCCAAAAGTTCATAGCCTTCATTTGCAGTAGCAGTCAAAGTCACCATATCATTCATATCTACTGTTTTTTCAGTAACTCCTGCCTCTCCTATATATGCACTTCCCATTGCGCTGTCACTTGAGTCTACTGTAATTGTCTTTTTAGGAAGATCCTCTTGTTCAAGCTTTCCTATCTTCAAATCAGATATTTTAACATCAACCGCAGCTTTACTTCCCGCTAACAAGAAATAAGTAAGCTGTGTAGGTGAAACCGCACCAAATGTGCTGTAGTTACTTAATTCATACGTAACAGAATCGAAGCCGTCTATTTGAATAGTACCTGTTCCGTTATCCATATCAAGAATATATCTTACGGTTGACCATTTACCCTTATTTATTGAGCCTACTTCTTTATTGTCAGCTTTAATTGAGCCGTTACTTGCTATATTAAATAGTGTAATTGACTGTTTTCCTCCCGGATTTCTATCATCTACACCGTCTGTCAAGCCAACATTAAGATTTCCACCCGAAACATATGACAAATCCATTTCTATAAGATATTTTCCGCTTGTGCCTATTACGGTTTCCGATGAATCTTCCGCCAAATCAAACTTCTTCAAAGCATAGAATGAACCATCTGAACTATTATCTGCTTTCTTACCTGTAGATGCAACTTCTGCATATCTTCTGCTTATTACATCATCTGCACTTTCTGCACCAAGCTTTCCTGTATTTACAGCACTACCTGCAATAGCCCAATTACCGTTTCCTGCTAAATCCTCATCGCCGCTATAAGTTTTACCTTCATAATTAAAGTCTTCTGATATAATCGAACTCTTCATTGTTATAGGTTCATATACAGATGAATATGTATCCGGATTATCTGTATCAATTATCAATCCTTCATCGCCACCCGCATCTTTGGCTCTGTAAACTACTGCAGTATATGTATCACCTTCAGCAAGAACAAGACCGTCTGTTGAAGTTCTGAACTCTTTAATTGTTTGTGTTCCGTTTACAGTGTTGTCAACTTGCGCATTTGCATAGATTTTACCCTTTTCTGTTCCGTCAGAATTTTTAATCGTAATAACTACAATACCGTATGCACTCATATCCTTTTCGGATACTGAATGTTTCAAAACATCAACAGACTGTATTGTTCCATCTTCTGCAAATACTACATTCTTTATAGTTGTAGGATATTTTGTTGGTAGCAACGAAACATATACATCCGGATATGCCTTGTTAGGTGCAGCACCCGCTTTTACGACATTTTCAGAAACTTCATACGGTGTTGCATTTCTCATACCTGTTACAAGAGGTTTTATTGCATTTGCTTCCACCTCTGTAATTACTGACTGAGCCTTGTTATTTTGAAGTTTTAATGCCTCTTGCATAAATAAGTATGCACCATTATCAGCACCGGCATCATTAGGGTGAGTACCGTCAATTCCGCCGCCTCGTACTCCACGGAAATAGTAGTCAACTGCATTTTTCTCATAAACTTCAGAACCACGTATTTCCTTTACCTTTGCTCCGGCTGCTTTCATCCAATCAAGCCAAGGTTGATTTAAGTCAATAAATACTACATCCTTTGCTCCGTTCGCAGTAATACCCTTTGTAATAACTGTATCTGCATACGCATAACCTGCATCTAATCCATCTGACGTTGCCTTAGCAACAAAGTTATCTGCTTCTGTTTTTCCGCCTGTTATAAGCACTTCTGTATAATATTGTGCAGCTTTGCTAAATCCGTTAAGTGTTGATTTCCATGTATTTGTTTCTGCATCAAATTGGTCTGTGTTATGACGGTCAATAGGTCCTACATAAATCGTTGTTGCTCCTACAGAATGAGCCTTTTCATAATACTTCGGTATTGCTTTTAAATATCCCAAAGGTCCGTCATCCTTATGGTTATGTCCGTATTGAACATATACAAAATCGCCCTTACCGATGTTTGCATTTGCCATATTCCAGTGTGCAGAATCAGTTGCATTTATACCTCCGTCACCTTGATTGGATATAGCAACTCCTGTCGGCAAATATTTCGATAAGAATGTACCTGTTCCGCCATAGTTTTGTAGCGGGAAGAACGGTTGTAATGCAGCATAATCACAGCCTGTTGAATCTGTATACATCCAAACAGTAGGACACGCTTCAACTTCTTCAACTTCTATCGCTGAAATTGCAACATTGTCACCAACTGCTACTACATTTAGCATATCATCAGCATATTTAAAATCTTTTGCTCCGTCACGTCCTTTTATGTATACGTTTTGAAGTGTTGCAGTAAATTTAACTTCCTTTGTTTCTCCTGCGGCAATTTTTTCTTCTGTTATAATAGGATGACGTCTTTCAGAAAATACAGTTGCAACAGCGTCTTTTGTCTGATTCAATCCCGTAACATAAACTTTTACTTTATAATAATGGTCATTTTCCGCATCCATACTGAAACGAATAGGATAATCACCCTCTATTGCAGGCTCGCCTTTTATCGGAGCACCGCCAACAGCCCCCAAAAAGTCATCTGTTGCAGATGTAACCGTATTCTTTTTACCTGAATTTACAACAACAACCTGTCCTTCTTGAGTATCTATACCATCGATATGAGTTCCTACTTCATATGCCTTTTCATCAGTTCCTAACAAACCAAACTTTTTACCGTCAGATGTCTTTGTGGTGTTTGTTGAATATGCGGTATCTTTTGTTACCGAATAATATCCTGTAGCCACATTATCGCTGTCGCCAAAGTCAAACTTCCACATTTTTCTCGGAACATTTACAGGCTCGATAAGCAACGGACGCATATTTTGCAAACTGTCCCAAAGCATTATTCTTGCACCTGAAGGTACGTTTATTTTACTTCCGTCAGACACCTGCTGATAATCAAGTTTTTGCAATGTACCATTATCAGAATCGTAAGATGCAATAATCGCATATGCATTACTCGATGAATGAATTGTTGCAGTATTACCGTCAAGCGTTACTGCATAGTTTCCGCCTGTGGTATCGTCTGCACTTGCCGTCATAGGCAATACGATACTTCCCGCAATCATTGCCGTTGACAATGCCGCACAAAGCAATTTTTTTAGATTGTTTTTCATAAAACCTTCTCCTTTTTTATAAATTTCCTCTCTCAAATTTGCCGTTATAAATTATATTATCATATTCTCTCAAAAAAGAAAAGCAGATTAATAAAAAAAGTAGTTTTTTTATTAAATCTGCTCTGTTTTTTTACTTTTTCTTTCTAAGCATTGCACCCTCGCAAACAGGCTGTGCCGTTTTAAACTTAACTATCTGCTCCGCATGGTTTGCAACTTCGATTTCGTTACCGTTTTTGTCGCACATACTTTCAACCGTCTGTACGAAAAACGGTTTCATAGGCTGAATTATCTCTATTTCGTCCCCCTTAAAGAAACGGTTTCTCTGCGTAATTGTCGCAATACCCGTTTTTTCATCATAATCCTTTACTATGCCGATAAGGTCATAATCTCTGATATACGAGCTTGATGTATAAACCTGCGAATTTTCGTCCGGTTTACCGAAATAAAAACCTGTTGTATACGGTCTGTGACTGACCTTGCAAAGCTCTTCATATTCCGCTTCATTAAACACATAATTTTCGGGATCGGCACAATATCTGTCAATCTCGCGTCTGTATGCTCCGACAACCGTTGCAACATAATAAGAAGTTTTTACTCTGCCCTCGATTTTAAGGCTCGCAATACCGCTTTGCACAAGCTCAGGTATATGACGGATTGTACACAAGTCCTTTGAATTAAATATAAACGTACCTCTTTCGTTTTCAAACACGTCCATATATTCACCAGGTCTTGTTTCCTCGACAAGTTTGTAATTCCATCTGCACGGATGTGCGCAAGCACCCATGTTTGAGTCACGTCCCGTCATATAGTTTGACAAAAGACATCTGCCAGAATACGATATACACATAGCGCCGTGTATAAATGCTTCAAGCTCCAAATCCTCAGGAATTTTCTTTTGAAATTCCGCAATTTCTTTAAACGACATTTCTCTTGCAAGCACGACACGCGTCGCACCCATCTTGTACCACTTTATTGCCGAGCGATAATTAATGTTATTTGCCTGTGTACTTACATGAATAGGTATTTCCGGTGCAAGTTCCTGCATCATATCAAACAATCCCAAATCTGCCACAAGCACTGCGTCAAAGCCGTAATTCTTTATATCTTTGACAAACTCCTCAAATTCTTCAATATCATCATTGTGCGGAAGAATATTCGCGGTAAGGTACACTTTTTTGCCTCTGTCGTGAGCGTACTTTATACCCTCCTGCATATCTTCCTTTGAAAAATTTTCCGCCGCAACACGTAGTGAAAACATTTCACCGCCGATATACACCGCGTCCGCACCGTAATCTATCGCTGTTTTCAATTTCTCCAAGCTGCCGCCGGGAGCTAAAAGTTCTGGTTTCTTCATAAATATATTCCTACCCTTTATTATTTCTTTACCGATATTGTAACACCGTCACCGAGCGGTAAAAGCGATGTTTCAAGCTCCTTATGCTCCATAAGCATATCAATATATTTTCTAAGACGTTTTACAATCGTGATTTTTCTTCTCACAACGTGGTTATCGTCCGCTGTCATTCCCTTGTAAAGCACATTGTCGGAAATAAGCACACCGCCTTTTTTCAGCAATCGCACGCACTCATCAAGCATATAAATATAATGTGCTTTCGGACCGTCAAGGAATATCATATCAAAAACTTCATCATCGTCAATATACGAAAGATAATCCTTTGCATCTGCCTCAATAACCGATATTTTTTCCGCATATCCCGAAGTTTTAATATTCTCCCTTGCAATACGCACCATATCTTCGTTACATTCAAGTGTTGCTATTTCGCAGTCATCATCTGTAGCCTGTGCCATTAATATAGAAGAATACCCAATCGCACAACCTACTTCAAGTATTTTTTTCGGTTTAACCGTTCTGCACATCACCGACAAAAACCTTGCCGTTTCAGGCTCTACTATCGGAACACTGTTTTCTTCCGCATATTTTTCAAGCGAGTGCATAAATTCATCATTATGCACTGTTTTCGCACGCAAATATTCCGTTATATACGGCGGAACAATCGCGTCTTTATCATATTCTATCATTTATCAAACCTCTTTATTGTTTTAAACTGTCTTGATTTTCAATCGCACTGTCATCGACCGAAATATTTTGTTCGGTACTCTGCATTGCCGCAAGGTGTTCTTCATATGTCTTTGAGAAGATATGTGAGCCGTCCTTGCCAAGTACAAAGTAATACGCATCGGTTGCCTCCGGATAAAGCGCCGCCTCTATACATTCCGTTCCCGGATTGCATATAGGACCTATCGGAAATCCCGCATACATATATGTGTTATACGGCGAATCTATCTGCGTGTCGGCAATCGAAAGTACAGGCTTTCTTTCACCTAAAATATACTGTACCGTCGCACACGACTGGAACTTCATACCTGAGTTTCTTCTATTATAAAATACTCCCGCAACTTTTGCTCTTTCCGTTCCGCTGTCCGTTTCACGTTCAACGATTGACGCCATAGTTATAACTTCATCAACCGTCAATCCAAGCTCTGTCGCACGTTCATAATACTCCGGTTTAAACTGATTGTCAAATGCCGCAAGCATTAGGTCGATAATATCGTGTGCCGACATTCCGTTCGGAATTTCATACGTTGCAGGGAACAAATATCCCTCCATACGCCCGTCACGTTCAGGCAAGTTTTTCAAGAACGCATAATCATAATCGTCGGGATTTAAAGCCGCA
>ENA-OPSY01001356-OPSY01001356.1-human-gut-metagenome-genome-assembly--contig:-NODE-1356-length-14466-cov-2.344598_pt1 | contig 14466 bp, 8 predicted proteins | sample MGYA00241464_ERZ501920 | MGnify/ENA primary metagenome ERZ501920 (study PRJEB25962, sample SAMEA2042396) | human gut metagenome | biome: human gut; feature: human-associated habitat; material: faeces...
CTGTCCAAAACTATGATCGAACACCACCCCATAGAATATAGAGTCGATGATGTTCCCAATAGCCCCTGCAAAGATCAACGAGATACAGGCGATAAAGCCAAAGGCATAATTCTGTTTCACCAGCTTATACAGGTAATAACCGATAAAGCCGACAGCTATAATACGGAATACCGATAAAAACAACTTACCGATCACTTCTATCCCGAAAGCCATTCCCGGATTCTCGGTGAAGTACAAATAAAACCACGGAGTAATTTCGATACTCTCATGCAGCTGCATGTGAGTTTTAATCCATATTTTAAGAGCCTGGTCAAGAATAAGGAGCAGCATCACAATCAACGCTGCTCCCCAACCTTTGGAATATCTCATTTACTTGGCACCTCCCTGTTTAGCTTCGATACTCAACGTAGCGTGAGGTACTGCACGTAATCTTTCTTTCGGGATCAATTTACCGGTCTCGCGGCAAATACCGTATGTCTTATTCTCAATCCGGATCAATGCCGCCTGCAAGTTCTGGATAAACTTCATCTGGCGTTGTGCCAAACGACCGGCCTCTTCCTTCGATAAAGTCGCAGCACCTTCCTCCAATACTTTAAACGTAGGAGATGTATCGGCGACATCATTGCCGTCAGAATTGGTGACACCGGATCTCAACAGGTCATAATCTTTTTTCGCCTTTTCCAGCTTTTCCAATATTATGGCGCGGAACTCCTCGAGTTCGGCATCCGAATATCTTGTCTTTTCTGCCATGGTTCATTTAAATTAATAATTAACAATCAAGAATGAATAATGAATAATTCAACAATGAGAAAGATTTCCTTTTCTCTTGCCCACAAATATAAGCAATTCTTCCATTGTTCATTATTAATTATTCATTATTCATTGAATATTTATGCTTTTTCGATCCGGACCGAAAGCTTGAAGTCTTCGAAATCCATCTCGGTCGCGTCGCTGATCACATCCGTAATTTCCACTGATACAGCCAACACCTGGTTTGCGATATAGGAATTGAAGTCCTTGATCGCCTCGTCCATCCCATCGTTCGAAAGGACAGTGACGGATATTTTGTCAGTAATGTCGTAACCGCTGCTCTTACGCAGGTTCTGGATACGGTTTACCAACTCACGCGCCAGCCCTTCCTTGCGGAGGTTTTCCGTCACGGTGATATCCAGCGCCACCGTCAAGCGGCCTTCGTTCGCAACCAACCAGCCCGGTATGTCTTCGGAGATGATTTCGACGTCTGCACGTTCGATCATCGCCTCCTGTCCTTCGAAGGTCAGCGTGAATGTTCCGGCTTTCTCGAACGCATTGATTTCGTCCTGGCTCATCGCCTGGATAGCGGCGGCCAATGCCTTCATGATCTTGCCGTAACGCGGACCCAGCTTCTTGAAGTCCGGCTTGATCTTCTTCACCAAAATACCGGCGGCATTATCGACAAACTTCAGTTCCTTCACATTGACCTCGTTCAAGATCAGCGCTTTCACGGCTTCGATGCTTTCCTGCTGGTGGGCATCCACAACCGGGACCATGATGGTTTGAAGCGGCTGACGCACCTTGATGTTCACCTTACGGCGCAAAGCCAGCACCATAGAAGACACATCCTGAGCCATCTGCATACGTTCTTCCAGGTCCTTGTCGATCATTGCCTCATTGCAAACCGGGAATTCGGACAGGTGGACAGATTCAACCTTTTCGCGTCCGGTAGCGGCGATCAGGTCACAGAACAACCGGTCTGCATAGAACGGCGCGATCGGAGCCATCAACTTGGCGACCGTTTCCAGACAAGTGTACAAAGTCTGGTAAGCGGACAACTTGTCGGTCGTCATACCTCCACCCCAGAAACGGCGGCGGTTCAGGCGCACATACCAGTTACTCAGGTTATCGTTTACGAAATCAGAGATCGCACGTCCGGCACGGGTCGGTTCGTATGTATCCAGGAATCCATCCACATCCTTTACCAACGAATTCAGCAACGACAGAATCCAACGGTCGATTTCGGGACGTTCTTTCCAATCCACATCCGGTTCGGAATAATCGAAACCGTCCACATTCGCATACAAGGCGAAGAACGAATATGTATTATATAATGTACCGAAGAACTTGCGGCGAACTTCTTCGATACCGTCGATATCAAACTTGATGTTATCCCACGGAGAGGCGTTCGTAATCATGTACCAGCGCAAAGGATCGGAACCGTACTGCTCAATCGTGGCGAACGGATCGACGGCATTACCCAGACGTTTGGACATTTTGTTGCCATTCTTGTCCAATACCAATCCGTTCGAAACGACAGCTTTATACGAAACGCTGTCGAATACCATCGTAGCAATCGCATGCAAAGTGAAGAACCATCCGCGTGTTTGGTCGACGCCTTCGGCGATGAAATCGGCCGGATAAACCTTGCGGTCGTCGAAGATTTCCTTGTTCTCGAACGGATAATGAATCTGAGCATAAGGCATCGCGCCGGAATCGAACCATACGTCGATCAGGTCGGTCTCGCGCTTCATCGGCTTACCGCTTTCGGAAACCAGAATCACATCATCCACATACGGACGGTGCAGGTCGATCTTTTCGTAGTTCTCCTTCGTATATTCGCCCGGCTGGAATTTCAATTCCTTATACGGGTTGGACTCCATCAGCCCGGCTTTTACGGATTTCTCAATTTCATTGTACAGTTCTTCAACCGAACCGATGCAGATTTCTTCCGCCCCGTCTTCGGTACGCCAGATAGGCAACGGCGTTCCCCAGTAGCGACTACGGCTCAGGTTCCAGTCCTGAAGGTTTTCCAACCATTTGCCGAAACGTCCCGTGCCGGTGCTCTGCGGTTTCCAGTTGATCGTATTGTTCAGTTCAATCATCCGTTCGCGGCAAGCGGTCGTGCGGATAAACCAGCTATCCAGCGGATAGTACAACACAGGCTTGTCCGTACGCCAACAATGCGGATAGTTGTGCACATGCTTCTCGATGCGGAACACACGGTTCTGTGCTTTCAGCATCATGCAGATTTCAACATCCAGCGTTTCGTCTTTTTCGCCTTTGGTCGCATCATAAGCGTTCTTCACGAACTTGCCCTGCCACGGGTCGTAGTCGGCCGCATTCATATGCTCCTGAACATACTCGGGATCGAGGTCTTCCAGCAGATAGAATTTACCTGTCATATCGACCATCGGACGGCGGTTCCCATCTTTGTCGATCATCATCAAAGGAGGTACGCCGCTTGCTTTTGCCACACGGTCGTCATCCGCACCGAAAGTCGGAGCGATATGTACGATACCCGTACCATCTTCCACCGTCACATAGTCGCCGGTGATTACCCGGAAAGCACCTTCTCCCGGATTGACCCACGGGATCAGCTGCTCGTAATGCATGCCGGCCAGTTCCGGTCCTTTCCATTCGCCGACCACTTTGAACGGCACCAGTTTATCGCCCGGTTTATAATCGGTCAGAGCCAGATCGGCGGCTTTCGGATTGAAATACACATTCAACAAGTCCTTAGCCAAAACAGCCGTCATCGGCATACCTGTATATGGATTATAGGTCTGAACAGCCACATAAGTGAAATTTGGACCCACACAAAGAGCCGTGTTGGAAGGCAAAGTCCACGGAGTAGTGGTCCATGCCAAGAAGAACGGTTCGCCAAATCCCGCCATCTCCGGTTTCGGATCGAGAATGCGGAACTGAGCCGTACAAGTCGTATCCTTCACGTCGCGATAACACCCCGGCTGGTTCAACTCGTGCGAGCTAAGCCCCGTTCCGGCGGCCGGCGAATACGGCTGGATCGTGTACCCTTTGTAAAGCAAACCTTTCTTATACAGTTCCTTCAGCAAGTACCACAATGTTTCGATATAACGATTGTCGTAAGTGATATACGGGTTTTCAAGGTCGACCCAATATCCCATCTTCTGTGTCAGATCCGTCCATTCCTTCGTAAACTTCATCACGTCACGGCGGCAGGCGGCATTATATTCGGCCACAGAGATCTTTTTGCCGATATCTTCTTTGGTGATACCCAATGTTTTTTCAACTCCCAGCTCTACTGGAAGTCCGTGTGTATCCCATCCCGCCTTACGGTTGACAAGATATCCTTTCATGGTCTTATAACGGCAGAAAATATCCTTAATCGAACGGGCAATCACATGGTGAATACCGGGCATACCGTTTGCAGAAGGAGGACCTTCATAAAAGACAAACGAGGGATGTCCTTCGCGGATTTCAAGACTCTTATGGAAGATGTCGCCATCCTGCCATTTCTTCAGCACCTCTTTATTGACGTTCGACAAGTCAAGTTTCGAGTATTCGGCAAATTTCTTACTCATATGCGTTATATTTATCTATCTTCTCAAAAATTGCCGCAAAGGTAGTGATTTAATTCGAATTAGGCAATATGGAAACAGCAAGGACTCAAATCTCTCCGGACGTATTTCCCAGCGCCATCAATAATGCCACCACTTCCGAATAATTCTTCCGGCCGGAGGGAATGTTGTTTCCTTTCAAGAACCAGTTGTAAACGGTACTCTGGATCTCGCCTATAAATGGGCTGTACAAATTCTCCCAGTAAGCGACTTTCCGGTTGTAAAGATCTTTTACCTCGGGGGAGATCGTCTCTTTCCATTCATTAAACTCCTCTTCCGACAATAAGCCGTAGGCATTGCTCAACACATAAGGCAACAAAGCAAAATAAGCCGAAAACCGGATTTCCGGCACTCCGGAACGGGAACAGACGAGAAAACCATACAAATTCGCTTCCGCCTCGCTGGATATTCCTAACACATGCGCCATTTCATGTGCATAAGTAAACGGATACTGGACCGGGAGCAGATCAGGGTTCAGATTATATTCGGTAAAAAACGGTCCCATATACCCCAATACCCCCACTCCACTCATCAAAAAGGGCATTAACATCGGCTTCGGATGCAAATACCCGGCAGGACTGACTAAAGAGAAACGCCCGGCAATTTCATGATATTCCTTTTTCACTTCCTCTGCGACGAGGGCCTTATCTATTTTTTCGACAGGCACAAAGGACGCATTCAACGAATCTGTATAAGTGGATAAGAACGAACGAAAAGCGTCGGCTGAATAAGCCGCATACGGGATTTCCGTCCGTGTAAAAAAGTCTTTCCTGAAATAATTCAATCCCCAAGCCAGATAAAACCAGACATATATCCACAACAAATATTCGATCATCCGTCCGGCTGTCGCCCGCCAGGAACGTTTCTTCACAATGGCATAAACCAGATAAGCAAGCAAACCGGCCATACTACCGTATATCAGGCAATCACCTATCGAAAAAGAAAATAGAGAAGAAAAACAGGACAAAGCACCCGATATATAAGGATATACATTCCGGGCATACGCCTCTCCCATATCCGGCGAACGCATGGCGCACCAGATACCGGCCAGAAGGAGAGACAAGACTATCCAGCGTATATATTTCAATTTGAAATGTTTTTATTCAATAACTTCTTCACTTCCGCTTCCGACAGATTCCGGCGACAGGCATAATCTTTCATCTGTTCTTCATCAATATTACCAATCATGAAATATTGGGAATCCGGATGTGCAATATAAATGCCGCTCACCGTCGCCGTCGGATACATAGCGCCGTTTTCCGTCAACCGGACACCGATCTGTGACATATTTAACAACTTATCCAACGTGTAGTTCAAAAGCTGGTCCGGCAATGAAGGATAACCGATAGCCGGACGTATTCCCTGATATTTCACTTTATACAGGTCGGAGATGGAAAGCGATTCATCCGGAGCATATCCCCAATATTCCTTACGGACCTTTTCATGGAGATATTCGGCCGTAGCCTCGGCCAAACGGTCGGTCAAGGTTTGCAGCAACATGGAATTATAGGTGTCACCTTCCTGCTCAAATCGCTCTTTCAGAGATTCTGCACCGACACCAGCCGTCACCACGAAAGCGCCGACATAATCCGTACGCCCTTCCGATACTGGCATCACATAATCGGCTAACGACTTATAGATTCCTTCCTCTTTTTTCGCCTGTTGACGCAAAACTGGAAGCAAGACTTCACCCACACGGATATTATCCCCATCACCATTTGCCGGGAAGAAACCATAAACCGCCTTGCAATACTCGGCTTTCATCTCAACCAAGCGATCCAACAACTTAACAGCATCCTTGTATAACTGCATAGCCTCCGACGCCTTCGTCCGGTCCGCTTCCGAGAATTCGGCCAGCCAGGCGGCACGACAAGCGTCACAGCCGTGGATCTGCGCAATTTCCGAGAAACGCCCATTCAGTTTCCAGGCACTAAAAAAGAAGGTCCAATGAATATATGGAATTATTTCTTCCAAAGGAATAGAAGGAATCACCTGTACCCCGTTCCGAGCCGGGACAACCGGGTTATAAGAAGCCCAATCGATCACCGGACGATTCGTCCGGGCTTCCGCCAACGGGACCAGTATCTCTTTTTTCTTATTCACAGAGGCACGCAGAGCTTCATACTCACTGTTCAGCTGGGCGATATAAGCATCGCGCGTATCCGGGTTCAACAGTTTGGCCGCAATCAACGGGTTTTGCGAGGCGTCCAGCACATGAATGACCGGATAGTCATAATGCGGAGCGATCTTAATGGCCGTATGCAACTTCGAAGTCGTGGCGCCGCCCACCATTATGGGAATGCTCAGGCCGGCTTTCTGCATCTCGTCCGTCACATGCACCATCTCTTCGAGCGAAGGCGTGATCAGACCGGAAAGACAGACCAGGTCGGGCTTTTCTTCAATTGCCTTTTTTACAATCACGTCTGCCGGAACCATCACTCCCAAATCGATCACCTCATAATTATTGCAAGCCAGGACGATCGAAACAATATTCTTTCCAATGTCATGCACGTCACCTTTCACTGTCGCAAACAGAACCTTTCCTGCCTTAGCAGAATCGGAAGAGACCTTTTCTGCCTCGATCGCCGGTTGCAAGATGGCGACTGCCTTTTTCATCGTACGGGCAGTCTTGACAACCTGCGGTAGGAACATTTTTCCAGCACCAAACAATTCGCCTACCTTATTCATCCCACCCATCAGCGGTCCGTCGATAATATCCACCGCACGCGGATATTCCTTCAAGGCTTCCTTTAAATCTTCTTCCAAATGATCGCCGACTCCTTTTATCAGAGCGTTTTCCAGACGTTCCTTCAACGGATATTCACGCCAGACTTCCTGCTTTTCACCTTCTCCCTCCTGCGCTTTTACATGCAGGTTCTGGGCATATGCAATCAGTTCTTCAGCTGCTTCCGGACGGCATGCCAGAATGACGTCTTCCAACAACATACGGAAAGCAGGTTCTATATCTTCATAGAGTACGGACGACGACGGGTTCACGATCCCCATGTCCATGCCTTTGTTAATCGCATGATACAGGAATACGGAATGCATGGCCTCCCGCACATAATTATTTCCACGGAAAGAGAAGGAAAGATTGCTGACACCGCCGCTCACCTTCGCCCCCGGCAGGTTCTTCTTGATCCATTCCACGGCACGGATAAAGTCAAGTCCGTACCCGTTATGTTCTTCCATACCGGTAGCGATAGCCAGCACATTCGGATCGAAAATAATTCCGTTCGGATCGAAATCGACTTTCTCCCGGAGGAGACGGTAAGCACGTCCGCAAACCTCGATCTTCCGTTCAAACGTGTCTGCCTGCCCCTTTTCATCAAAAGCCATTACGACCGTAGCTGCACCCAACTGTTTGATGCGAGCGGCATGTTGCAGGAAAACCTCTTCTCCTTCTTTCAAAGAAATCGAATTCACAATACTTTTACCCTGCACGCACATCAAACCTTTTTCGATCACCTCCCATTTAGAAGAGTCGATCATCACGGGAACACGGGAAATATCAGGTTCGGATGCGATCAAGTTCAAGAAAGTCGTCATCTCCTTCACGGCATCCAACATTCCGTCATCCATATTGATATCGATCACCTGCGCGCCGTCTTCCACCTGCTTGCGGGCAATTGTCAAAGCCTCTTCATAATTTTCTTCCTTGATCAGGCGCAAGAACTTACGTGAACCAGCCACATTGCATCGTTCGCCGACATTCACGAAATTATTTTCCGGCTTTACTTCCAGCAACTCCAGACCGGACAACCAAAGACAATCGGGCCTCGGAGCCGGTACATGCGGCTTGGCCCCTTTCACCAGTTCGGGATATTTGGCAATATGGGCCGGCGTCGTACCACAACAGCCTCCCAATATATTCACCAGCCCTTCGTCAATAAAAGATTTTACATGAACAGCCATCTTTTCCGGCGTCTCATCATAGGAACCGAAACTGTTCGGCAGACCGGCGTTCGGATAAGCACTTATATAATAGGGAGCATGTTTTGCCAATTCAGCCAGAAAAGGCTTCATATCGGCAGCACCGAAAGAGCAGTTCAGACCGACACTAACAATATTGGTATGTTGCACGGAAGCCAAAAACGCAAGCAATGTCTGCCCCGAAAACGTACGTCCTCCCTGGGCAGATAACGTCAGAGAAAGCATAATTGGTAAATCCTTGCCTTTTTCCTTCAACACAGCCTCGGCGGCTTCCAGTCCGGCTTTCACATTCAGCGTGTCGAAAGTCGTCTCAAACAAAACGATATCCACGCCCCCGTCTACCAAAGCGTCTACCTGTTCTTTATAGGCACTATACAAATCCAAGTAGGTGACAGCACGGTAAGCCGGATCGCTCACGTCAGGGCTCATCGAAGCAGTCTTATTAGTTGGGCCGACAGAACCAGCTACAAAGATCGTGCGATCCGGATGTTCCTTCATAAAGCCATCGGCCACCTCACGCGCCAATTTTCCGGCAGCCAAATTGATATTTCTCACCTGCCCTTGCATGCCGTAATCCTCCATCGAGATAGCATTTGCATTGAAAGTGTTGGTAGCAAAAATATCGGCACCGGCATCCAGATACTGACGGTGGATCGATTTGATCACATCCGGCCGGGTGATACATAACAGGTCGTTATTTCCTTTCAGGTCGCTCATCCAATCGGCAAACTGTTTTCCGCGATAATCTTTCTCGGTCAGTTTAAATCCCTGGACCATCGTACCCATTCCTCCGTCCAGAATCAAAATGCGTTCTTTCAGGAGATTCAAAAATATTTCTTTATCCATAAAGGTTCGTTACCGTTTAAATGCACGATCCATCTCCCGGCGGTCGTCCCGTTCCTTGATAGAGTCGCGTTTGTCATATTCCTTCTTACCTTTGGCAATAGCCACAACGACTTTGGCCAGTCCTTTATCATTAATAAAAAGACGTGTCGGAATAATTGTAAAGCCATTATTGCGGGCAGCGCTTTCAATCTTCCGCAATTCCTTTTTAGTCAGCAACAGCTTGCGGTCACGGCGAGCCGTATGGTTATTGTATGTCCCGTAGAAATATTCTGCCACATACATATTCTTCACCCACAATTCCCCCTTCTCCACAATACAAAACGTATCAACCAGACTCGCCTTTCCCAAGCGTATCGATTTGATCTCCGTACCGGTCAGCACGATCCCTGCCGTAAACGTGCCGAGCAACTCATAATCGAAAGTCGCCCGCTTGTTCTTTATCTGTATGTTATTACTAATCTTCTCTTTCATCTTATTCTCCTATCAAAAACGTAAACCGGGCATCAGCATGGAAAGAATTACCTCGATCAACCAGGGCGTCAGCAAAATCAGACCGGTCGCGGTCCCGACAAACTTCAGGCGTATCTTCTCCTCCACCTGCATATAAGGGCCGGCCCCTTCCCATACGATATAAAATGTATATAACACAAATATACGCAAAAAGAAAAACTCCGGAAGTAACATCAACACGATGTTCAATGCAAACATCAACGAAGACGAATAGCCGACAAAGCGTTGACACAGTTTCATATCCTTCTCCCGTTTGAACCATCCCTGCCAAATCTCATTCAGCAAATAGGAAGCCAGATAAAAGCCGCCGAACGCAGCGACTAATGTCCGGATAGACGACTTCAACGCCAGTTCGACATCAAACTCCTTCCGAGTGAACAGCACGCCTAAAAAAGCAGCAACCGTAACGAATCCGATGAGAGGATACACAAACCGGGATAAAAACTCATCGTCCTTTTCTTCTTTTCTCGTCAGAATATCCCACGCCTTTCCCGGCTGGGAGATGATGGCTACAACCAATTTAAATATCTCTTTATACATTTTTCAATACGCTCGTTTGCTATTTATCATTTTATTTGCCTTTTCCTGTCAAGTCTATTGTAAACACGTCGGAACTTTTCCAGTTTATCGATGCAGAATCCTTCCCGAACGAATATGCATAGTTAATCCGGAACTTCAGTTCATCCGAATGATTCTTTTCCGCCTTTTTCACCAGATCTTCGATATTGAACGCACAAGGAATAATCATCGCCTCGCCTCTTGTCGTGTCCGCCTTGATTCTGATCGTGCGGAGGTAGAGGCTATAAATATTATCGTCTCCCAACAATTTATCCGAATTATAGGACAAAGAGAAACTGTCCACTTGGTTTGCCGGGTGATTGCTTATCTCCGTGAACAGGAACAAATTGCCTCTGATATAAGCGGAACGCGCCTGGAGGGAAGAAAGCAACAGTTCGTCCTTTGCAACAATAGAGGTATCGGTCAACGTATTATAGAAGTTCCAACGATTAACCTCCGAGATCGTATTTTCATAAATAATAGCCTCGGTATAACTGGTATCCGTCCCTGCCCCCATATTGTTTGCGACCCCGTAATCGATGGAATAATCAAACAAAATACATTCTCCGTTTTCCACATTGGCATTCTGGAAGTCTTCCGAAGAGACCACTACGTCCCCCTTGGTATAAATAGCCTTACCAGGTCCGTAACCGGTCACCACTACCCCTGCCTGGTTTGCCATCGTCAATTGGGTGGCCGGGTCTCCCAAACAAGAATTCAACACAACCAAACAAAAGGCCAAAACGCCATATAATACTGTTTTTCTCATTTCCATATACAAATTTGAAGTCGTATTTATCTTCCTCTCTTTATGGAGGAAACGCACAAAGGTACGAAAAAAAGGTTTATACGACAAAAGCCGGAAGATTAATCACACTCATAAAAGGAAAGCATGAATCGAGGCGGAGCTCATCCCACCCACAGATTCATGCCTCTTTTCCTAATTATTATGGCAAAATAATTAAAAACAAGTAAATAGCTACGGGAAACGGAAATAAAGAAAGGCAAAAGCCTACGGCTTCACAGTTCTCTTCCGGCCTATCCTCGAAGCCGTCGAAAAAATATGCGTTGCAGGTCTTCTGACTTACTTCCGGTATGAGCGCCTTCCCAACTCGCGTCAGTGGCATAAAAGAATTGCCCAATCCGTTTTGAAGCTTACAGCAGCGGGACTGTCCGGGATTTGCACCCGATTCCCTTTTAATCCGAATAGCAGATAGACTATCCGAAACCAATTCGGGGCAAAGATAATGGATTTTATAATTAAACGAAGCGGAAAAGATGAAAAAAGTATTGCTTGAAGTTTTTTTTCTTTTTCCAGTTGTTTTATTGATTTAATTCCTAACTTTGTCAGTAATATCGGTTTCCGGATTAGCCGTTGGCGCGAAACGGAATTAAAAGGGAATCCTGTGCAAGTCAGGAACTATCCCCGTAGCTGTAAGTTTTATCCTCCCATAGTGTGGGGAAGTGTTGTGACATTCTTAGCCACTGGTTATTGTGAAAACCGGGAAGGCGTTACAACGGAAACAAGTCAGAAGACCTGCCGTTATTGTTTATATCATTCATGGCTTTCGGGTGAAAGGCGATAGAACGAATCATACTGATCCTTTTTATTACTGGTTTCCATGAATTGTCGTGTGTGAAAGACTTATATTGAATAATGTGTGTTTTGTATAACCTTAATTTATAAGTATGATTAATTCAGAGGTATTTATTATTAAGAGAGATGGTAAAAAAGAAACTTTCTCTCTTGATAAAATTAAAAATGCAATAGCCAAAGCATTTTTGTCAGTAGGAAGTTTTGCTACCCAGGATGTGATTACTACTGTATTGAGTCGCGTTAGTGTCAGTGATGGAATGAATGTGGAAGAAATCCAGAATCAGGTGGAGGTGGCCCTGATGGCTGAACATTATTACAGTGTTGCCAAGGCGTATATGCTGTATCGTCAGAAACATTTGGAGGATCGTGAGGTGAGAGATAAACTGAAGTTTTTGCTTGACTATTGTGACGCTTCCAATCCGGCAACCGGCAGTAAATATGATGCGAATGCCAATGTGGAGAATAAGAATATTGCTACGCTGATAGGAGAGTTACCCAAATCAAATTTTATTCGTCTCAACCGTCGTCTGTTGACTGACCGTTTGAAAGACATGTATGGAAAGGAATTGTCCGATCGTTATTTGGAACTTCTGAATCATCATTTTATTTATAAAAATGATGAAACTAATCTGGCTAATTATTGTGCCAGCATTACTATGTATCCTTGGTTGAATAATGGTACGATAGCAGTGGGAGGGAACTCTACGGCTCCTACTAACTTGAAATCTTTTTGTGGTGGATTTGTCAATATGGTTTTTATTGTATCCAGTATGTTAAGTGGTGCCTGTGCTACTCCAGAGTTTTTGATGTATATGAATTATTTCATTGGTTTGGAATATGGGCAGGAATATTATAAGTATCCCGATAAGATTGTTGATTTATCTACCAAACAAAGAACAATAGACAAAATCATTACAGACTGTTTCGAGCAAATAGTATATTCTATTAACCAGCCTACAGGGGCGCGTAATTTTCAAGCCGTCTTTTGGAATGTAGCTTACTATGACAAATATTATTTTGAAAGTCTTTTTGGTAACTTCTTTTTTCCCGATGGAAGCCAACCTGACTGGAATTCACTAAGTTGGTTGCAGAAACGTTTCATGAAATGGTTTAATAAAGAGCGTACACGTACTGTTTTAACATTTCCTGTAGAAACAATGGCGCTTTTGACTAAAGATGGTGATGTATTAGATAAGGAATATGGTGACTTTACGGCTGAAATGTATTCCGAAGGTCATTCTTTCTTTACTTATATGAGTGATAATGCAGATTCTTTAAGTAGTTGCTGCCGTCTTCGCAATGAGATACAGGACAATGGTTTCAGCTATACTTTGGGAGCAGGTGGGGTTTCTACAGGCTCAAAAAGTGTGCTGACTATTAATTTGAACCGTTGCATCCAGCATGCGGTGAAATCCGGTATACTTTATCCGTTTTTTTTGGAAGAAGTGGTTGATTTGGTACACAAAGTCCAGTTGGCTTATAATGAGAATCTGAAATTGTTGCAGTCGAAAGGTATGCTGCCTTTGTTTGATGCTGGTTACATCAATATGAACCGTCAGTATCTAACTATCGGTGTTAATGGTTTGGTGGAAGCAGCGCAATTTATGGGTATTGAAATCAATGATAACCCTAAGTATGAAGCATTTGTTCAGGAGATTTTAGGAATGATTGAACGATATAATAGGAAGTACCGTACAAAAGATGTTTTGTTTAATTGTGAAATGATTCCTGCTGAGAATGTAGGAGTGAAGCACGCTAAATGGGATAAAGAAGCAGGCTTCCAAACATTCCGAGAATGTTATAACAGTTATTTCTATATTGTAGAAGACAAATCGTTGAATGTTGTCGATAAATTCCGTCTGCATGGACGCCGCTATATAAAGCATTTAACGGGAGGCTCGGCCTTGCACATGAATTTGGAAGAACATCTTAGTAAGGAGCAGTACAGACAACTACTTCGGGTAGCTGCTATAGAAGGCTGTAATTACTTTACATTTAATATACCGAATACCATTTGCAATGAATGTAAGCATATTGATAAGAGATACTTGCATGAATGTCCTGAATGTCATAGTCGGAATGTGGATTATCTGACACGTGTTATCGGGTATATGAAGCGGATCAGTAATTTTTCTCAGGCAAGGCAGAAGGAGGCTGCACAAAGATATTATGCTCCGTTACGTTGATTATGACATCGTATTTCAAGAAATTCCGGATGAAGTCACTCTGGCGATCAATCTCTCTAACTGTCCCAATAGGTGCAAGGGCTGTCATAGCCCTCATTTGTTGGAAAATGTAGGAGAATCTTTAACGGAAGAAAGTCTTGGGCATCTTTTACAGAAGTATGGAAAGGCGGTGACTTGCGTCTGTTTTATGGGAGGCGATGCCGAACCCTTTGAAGTGGAAAGGTTGGCAGGATTTCTTCACCGACAGTCTATCGCTTTGGTAAAGGTGGGTTGGTATTCGGGGAAGAATGAATTGCCGGAAGGTCTTTCCGTTCAGAACTTTGAATATATAAAGTTGGGACCGTATATTGAAAAATTGGGTGGCTTGAAATCTCCTGATACCAATCAGCATTTCTATCGGATATACGGGGATGAGATGAAAGATATTACCTATCGGTTTTGGCGTATCTGAAAAAGGCGGAAATAAATTCCGCCTTTTTCAGAT
>ENA-OPSY01001381-OPSY01001381.1-human-gut-metagenome-genome-assembly--contig:-NODE-1381-length-14285-cov-3.691145_pt1 | contig 14285 bp, 14 predicted proteins | sample MGYA00241464_ERZ501920 | MGnify/ENA primary metagenome ERZ501920 (study PRJEB25962, sample SAMEA2042396) | human gut metagenome | biome: human gut; feature: human-associated habitat; material: faeces...
GCAGAAGCCAACAAATGGGAACTTTCTCATGGTGGAATCTCCGGCCGTACCGCACAGCAGTTTATTAATTATATAGCTGGTAAATCTGAAAAATAATATATTAAGAATAGAATCCTTCTTTTTTGCAAAAGATAATCTTTGAAAGCAGAGGTGTTTTTTGTGAAAAAGAAGGAAAAATTATTTTTAGGGGGAGAAATTAATCTTTCAGAGCTTGATGCGGATGTTCAGAAAAAATATGAGGTTGCAAAAGAGCTTGGAATCTATGACAAAGTTTTAGAAAAGGGCTGGGGTTCACTTACAGCAGAAGAGACAGGAAGAGTGGGCGGAGTGCTCAGAAAAAGAAAGAACTCCGGGGAAAGAGTTCTTTCTTAGCCTCGCTTAGAGGCATTCATTAAAAGGAGGAAGCCCATATATCCTGATATACGGGCTTCAAAATATGAAAAAAATCTTTAGCCACAAGAAATAGAGGGATTTCTTTGTTGCTGTCTATACTATAAAGAAAAAGTATGTCCGATTTTTGAAGAAAATTTGAACAAAAGGTGAAACGGATTGAAAAATATAGATATGTTTTGCGGGGCAGGGAGGAAAATGTAATGGGTGTTGTGATTGGAAAAATGGATGGACAGGTTGAAAAAATATTTTTAGGAAATAATTTAACAAGAAGTACAAAAAATTATGCTAAAATCCTGAAAGATGAGAACTTGTCAGAAGAGGAAAAACAGCGTATCCTAGCAGCAGAGAAGAAAAAACAGGAAGAAGATATAATTTTGTAATATTTATGATTGGAGAAATATGTGTATGAAGATTTCAGTGGCTATGGCATATTATAACGGTGGTACATATATAGAAGAACAGATGGATTCGATTTTATCACAACTTGGGGAAAAGGATGAAGTGATAGTATCTGTTGATGGAGCAAGTGATGGATCAAAGCCCCTTCTTTTAAAGATGGCAGAAGTGGATTCCCGAATTCATATTGTGAAGGGACCGGGCAAGGGTGTTGTAAGGAATTTTGAGAATGCGATCCGGCATTGTAACGGAGATATTATATATTTGTCTGATCAGGATGACATATGGAAGCCAGATAAAGTCGAGAAAGTGAATTATGCATTTTCAAATCCAGAAGTAAAAGCTGTTCTTCATGATGCAGAGATTGTGGACGAGAATGGTGTAGCAACAGGAGCGGCAAGCCTTTTTTCTATAAGGGGAAGCCGGGCTGGGATTTTGAAAAATCTTCTGAAAAACAGCTATGTGGGATGCTGCATGGCATTTCGCAAAGAATTGATTCCCATTATTTGTCCTATTCCAAATGAAATGTATATGCATGACTATTGGATTGGAACAGCGGCAGAGTATATGGGAAAGGTTTGCTTTTTGGACAAACCACTTATTGGCTATCGCAGGCATTCGTCTAATGTTACACAGATGACACATGGAAGTATCCGTTTTATGATAAAAAAGAGAATTGATATAATACGCTGCCTGGGATTATTAAAGAAGCGAGTGAGGAAAGTAAAAGCTTAGAGAGTGTTTGATGCGCTTGGCAAAATCCCTGACAAATCGGGATATGCAGATTACTTTTGCTTTTTTAAACACACTCTGGACTTGATTATTTCGGCGGAATATTCTATAATAAAACCTAAATTTCCATAAATTAGCGTGTCAAAGTGCCGGTTCAGGAGAAAATCAGTTTTCATCTGGAAATTTGAAGACTGGTGTGGATAAGGTGAGTTCCATAACTGCATTTGTGATATGCAAAAAAACAGAATGGAGGAGACATCATGAAATTATACGATACCGGTGTGTATTTGCTGAATGGTCAGAAGATTGTTCCGGAGAATCAGGCAGATTTTCCTGTTTCCAAAGAGGAAGCTGCAAAGAGTACAATTGCCTATTCAATTCTGAAAGCACACAATACTTCCGGAAATATGGAGAAACTTCAGATTAAATTTGATAAACTGACTTCTCATGATATCACTTTTGTCGGAATTATCCAGACTGCACGTGCTTCAGGCCTTGAGAAATTTCCGGTGCCATATGTACTGACAAACTGCCATAATTCACTCTGTGCCGTAGGCGGAACTATTAATGAAGATGATCATATGTTTGGACTTACCTGTGCCAAGAAATATGGCGGCGTATATGTACCGCCCCATCAGGCGGTTATCCATCAGTTTGCAAGAGAAATGCTTGCAGCAGGCGGTAAAATGATCCTCGGTTCAGACAGCCATACACGATATGGCGCACTGGGAACCATGGCAATGGGTGAGGGCGGACCGGAGCTTGTAAAGCAGCTTCTTTCCCAGACTTATGATATCAATATGCCAGGTGTAGTTGCCATTTATCTTACAGGTTCTCCACGACCGGGCGTAGGTCCTCAGGACGTTGCGCTTGCGATTATCGGCAAGGTTTTTGCAAACGGATATGTGAAGAATAAAGTTATGGAATTTGTAGGACCTGGTGTTGCAAATTTAAGTGCTGATTTCCGAATTGGCGTAGATGTAATGACAACAGAGACCACCTGTCTTTCCTCTATCTGGCAGACAGATGAGAACATTCAGGAATTCTATGAGATCCATGGCAGAAGTGAAGATTACAAAGAACTGAAACCAGGTGAAACAGCATATTATGATGGCTGTGTAGAGATTGATCTGAGTGAGATCAGACCAATGATCGCTATGCCATTCCATCCAAGCAATACATATACAATTGATGAACTGAAAGCAAATCTGGATGATATTCTGGCAGATGTTGAGAAAAAAGCACAGATCAGCCTTGATGGAAAAGTTCCATATACATTAAGAGACAAAGTAATTGATGGTAAACTTTATGTAGAACAGGGAATCATCGCAGGATGTGCAGGTGGTGGATTTGAAAATATCTGTGCAGCAGCTGATATCCTTAAAGGCAAGAGCATTGGTGCAGATGCCTTCACATTGAGTGTATATCCGGCAAGTACTCCGATTTATATGGAACTGGCTAAGAATGGCGTTCTGGCAGGACTTCTTGAAACGGGAGCTGTTGTGAAGACTGCTTTTTGCGGACCTTGCTTTGGTGCAGGGGATACTCCTGCAAATAATGCATTCAGTATCCGTCATACGACCAGAAACTTCCCGAACCGCGAAGGTTCCAAAATCCAGAATGGCCAGATTTCTTCTGTTGCACTCATGGACGCACGTTCTATTGCGGCAACTGCAGCAAACAAAGGTTTCCTGACTTCAGCAGAGGATTATACGGGTGGTTATACAGGACAGAAATATTTCTTTGATAAGACAATTTATGACAATCGTGTATTTGACAGCAAGGGTATAGCTGATCCGGGTGTAGAGATCCAGTTTGGTCCGAATATTAAGGACTGGCCGGAGATGGCTGCACTTCCGGAGAATCTGATCGTGAAGGTTGTTTCTGAGATCCATGATCCGGTTACTACAACAGATGAACTGATCCCGTCCGGTGAGACATCTTCTTATCGTTCCAATCCACTTGGACTGGCTGAGTTTACACTTTCCAGAAAAGATCCTGCTTATGTAGGACGTGCGAAAGAAGTTCAGAAAGCTCAGAAGGCTATTCAGGAAGGAAAATGTCCGGTTGAGGCATTACCGGAGATGAAACCTGTAATGGATGTGATCAAAAAGGATTATCCGAATGTAAGCAAGGAAAATCTTGGTGTGGGAAGTACGATCTTTGCAGTGAAACCAGGTGATGGTTCTGCGCGTGAGCAGGCTGCTTCCTGTCAGAAAGTGCTTGGCGGATGGGCAAATATCGCCAATGAGTATGCGACAAAGAGGTACCGTTCCAATCTGATCAACTGGGGTATGCTTCCATTCCTGATTAAAGAAGGGGAGCTTCCGTTTGCAAACGGAGATTATCTGTTCTTCCCACAGATTCGTAAGGCAGTGGAAGAAAAGGATGATGTGATCCGGGGATATGTTGTCGGTGCTGAGGGACTGAAGGAGTTTGAAGTGGCTCTTGGGGAGCTTACGGATGATGAGCGTGAGATTATCCTTAAGGGATGCCTGATTAATTATAATCGAAAATAGGAAGTGATGAAGATGCAGCTATCCTCTCTTTGGGTTGGGAGTAGCTGCATCTTTATTATTTATGAAATTATGAGAATTGCGGGAACTGCTTTGCAGCGGAGCGATTCGTGGATATAATAGAGCCCCGGGCAGCAACATACTGCATCGAAGAAAGTGAAATAGTCTGAAAATTATAAAATAAATAAAAATATTATAAAATTAGTGTAAATAAGACAAAGATAAATAGAAAATATTGAAATAAAATGCAAAAATGTATTGACAAATAATAACAAGAGTGTTATTATAACACCATCAAAAGAAACAAGGAAACGAATTAAACAATCAAAGAAATTCATTCAATTCATAGCATATATAAATGTTCCAATGAAAAGGATGAAAATAAAAGAAAGGTTCGGGTGATTCCATTGGGAAAGAATTTATAACTTCATCAATATAAGAGTAACGGGTATCGCATTTCCTGCAAGAAAGACCTGATACGGAGATTATAAAAAAGTATTTTCCTTATATAATATAAGAGCATACGCACAGTCTGATTAATAAGGAAGGAATGTATCAAAGGTATTATAGAAGCGATAACTTATATTGAATATCTGTTGCAGACCTGATACAGGGATTTTGGTAAATGTGTAAAGAAATATTTACCGGAAGAGCATAACCCTTATCTCAGTAGTTAGCCTGAAAGCAGAGGTTCAGGTAACAGATAAACTGAAGGTAAGAACGATGTTTTGAGAGGCATATAGAAGTTTAAGTATATGGTTTGAAATCCTGCATCAGAAGAATATCCGGTATATAAAATTACAGGATATTGAGAGAAATATTAAGGTACTTTTTCAGTGATACTTTACATAATTCAGAACATCTGCCATTAATGTTCGATAAATATGAAAAGCACATAAGGAAATTAAACAGTTGTGAATTTAAGAAGTTAGGTTTATGATTGCTTAGCACGAAAAATAATGAAAAAGTGTATCCGATATTTCATAAATGAAAAACAAATTATAATACGTGAAATTATAATTTAAAATCTATAAAACTTTCTAAGTAAGTTCCGATGAACTGAATAACTGATATCATAAAAGCATAAAAGCAGGAATGAATCAGATTATGAACAGTACATATGGATTATGAGCAGGAAACAGAATAGGAATTTTAAATAAACATAGAAAAATTTAATAGTGAACTTATAAAATAGTTTGTAAATAACATATTATTTTATTATAGAAAGAATACTAAGAGGAAAATAAATTGAATAACGAAGAACATTGAAGCGGTCATCATTTTTGAAATCAGGAAAAGTAAAAAGTGATGACCGTTTTCAAATTGTATTCATATATATTCGTTTATTGCGTGAAATGGAATTTTAGGATATACTCTCCATGAAAAGGAGAGTTTTTTTATGTGGATAAAAGATATCAGAGATTATATTTTATATGAAGATAAAGATATTCTGGTCTGTCACAAACCGGCAGGGCTTGCAGTTCAGAATGCGCGGGTTGGCAATATGGATATGGAGAGCCTCTTGAAGAATTATATTGCTCAGAAGGTGCCGGGTAAGATGCCGTATCTGGGTATTATCCATCGCCTGGATCAGCCGGTGGAGGGGGTTCTTGTATTTGCCCTGAATCCGAAGGCAGCAGCAGATCTCAGCAGACAGATGACAGCGGGAAAAATAAAGAAGACTTATCTTGCAGTTACAGAAGGAACAGTGAAAGTGAAGAGTGCAAAACTGGTGGACTGGCTGAAGAAGGATGGCAGGACCAACAGCTCTGCAGTGGTTGAGGGAGGAACTTCCGGAGCAAAAAAGGCGATCTTGTCTTATGAAGTTCTGGAAACCTGGAAAAATAAGGAAGATGCACAGGATTGTGGCGAAAGAAATCTGATTCGGATTGATCTGGATACAGGCAGGCATCATCAGATTCGTGTGCAGATGGCGCATGCCGGAATGCCTTTGGTTGGTGACAGAAAGTATAATCCCGGTCAGAATAGTCAGGAACCGCTGGCTCTCTGTTCTGCAAAACTGGGATTTCAGCATCCGGTGACAAAGAAACAGTTGGAGTTTCAGGTGCAGCCTGCAGGTATGGCATTCAAAAGACATTGACATAGCGCAATTTTTGATGTATAAAAGTGAAAAATGTGTAAAATCTCTGGACGAATTTCGTAAAGTGTGTATAATGTAGAAAGTAATATGCAGTTATAAGGTTTATAGCAATTCTCGTAAATAATGCATTTAAGAGGATCGCTACAGGTAATTGTTCGATGTTAATTATTCTGTGAGAGTACTGAGCAGATATCGATTTTTTAGTTGACAGAAATTATACATTATTTTATGAAATTGCTGTAATGTGCAGTATAGCACTGAAAGGAAGAGGAAATTAAAATGAAAAGAGCGGCGGCAGCAGCGATAAGTTTAATGACAGGACTGGCAATGCTGACAGGATGCAGCAGAGCGGAGGTGGAAGAGACAATCCAGCCGTTGGTGGCAGACGCTATCGAAGAATCCGATTCAGAGGCAGAAGCAGTGAAGGAAGAGGATGAGAGTCCGCTGATTCCGGAGATTGATACAGATATAAAAATCCATGCCGGTTCAAGGATCGCAGTGGTAAGCAAATGTGTCAAGGGCGAATACTGGAAGATGGTTAAGAAAGGCATGGAAGATGCGGTAAAGGAAATTAATAAGGCATATGGTTATAAAAAAGATGACCAGATCACTATGACTTTTGAAGGCCCTGATAATGAAGAAGATGTAGAGACTCAGATCAATACAATAGATGCTGTTATCGCAGAGAATCCGGATGTTCTTTGTATTTCGGCAAGTGATATGGATTCCTGTGAGGCACAGCTTGAAGCTGCAAAGGAGAATGGGATTCCAGTTATAGCATTTGATTCTAATGTAGCCGAGAAGAAACTGGTGAAGGCATATCGGGGAACCGATAATGTGCAGGTAGGAAAGATGGCTGCTTATCAGCTTGGCAGTGCACTCGGAAAGATGGGAAAGGTTGCGGTTTTTTCCGCACAGCAGAAGACAAAGAGTGTTCAGGATCGTGTAGAAGGATTCATGAATAATATCGGGAAGTACGGAGACATTGAAGTTGTGGAAACCATTTATTCTGATCAGGTAGATGATATGGAGGCTTCCATGAAGGAAGTTCTGGAAAAATATCCCACACTGGATGGTGTATTCTGCACCAATGCAGATATTACAGAGATGTATCTCAATCTGGAGAAGAGTGATGAGCATGATGCACCGGCTCTGGTAGGGGTTGATGCAACTACTAAGCAGCAGGAAGCAATCCGTAATGGAGAAGAGATTGGCTGTGTTTCCCAGCAGCCTTATGCTATGGGATACCAGACAATCTGGGCAGCAGTTGAAACAACGGCACCGAAGAAATCTGTTGTGATCGAGAAAAATGTACTGAGCAATCCGGCATGGATCGATGCAGACTGTCTGGATGATCCGGACTACAGTGGATATTTATATACAGAATAAGAATTAAAGATAAACGCTCCGGGAGGATGTACAGGGTCTCAAATGTATTAATTAAGAGGATTTTCTATAAGAGGAATGTGTCTGCTGGGACAGACCGGTAATACAGAACTTATATATAAAGCAGGATTATATACGAAAGAAGAAGCATGAAAACAGTGATGAGTTGTTTTCGTGCTTTTTTTGTGTTATAGAATATTACTCCGTAATGTTCTATGACACAAAAAAGCTCTCCGGGCAGGCTCTTTATTTATATCTCTTCTTCTTTGAAATAAAAATATAAACAAATCAGAAGCTTTGACTGTATAAAAAGATTTATATTGATGATATAATCACATACACGATATAAAAATAACAAAAAAATATTGGATAGATGAAAAATATTTGATAAAATTATTTAATGAGATTGTAATTTTAAAGAATATATGATAAAATTTGACTATAAATTCTTGAAAATATATAAAAAAATTAGGCAAAAAGGAGAAGAGGATGAAACAATGGTCAGAGATCATCAGAAATGTCACCATGTTGTCGCAGCTTGGACTGTCTCTCATAACCCCTGTCCTGATATGTCTGGCAGTATGCTGGCTGATTGTTTCTAAGACCGGAGCTGGCGGATGGGTATATATCCCCGGTTTTTTCTTTGGTCTTGGAGGTTCCGGGACAGTGGCATATAAATTTTATCTTTCTATTAACAGACAGCAGAAGAAAGAGAACAAAAAGAAGAAAAATAAAGTATCGTTTAACAGACACCTGTAATGATACAGAAACGAAAGGGAGATTTATATGAGTATTATGGATAATGTTCAGCCTGCCGTAAAGAAGGAAACCGGGAAGGTAGCTGCCATCACCGGAATCGGGCTGATTTTGATGTGGATCGTGTTTGGAGTGCTGCATGCTTTCATGCCACAGAAGGTACCGTTTGATTATACGGTGTTTCTTGGAGGGGCAGTGGGAGGATGTGTGGCAGTCCTTAATTTCTTTTTTATGGGACTTGCAGTGCAGAAAGCAGCTGCAGCAACAGATGAGGACACAGCGAGAATGAGGATCAAAGCAAGTTACTCCCAGAGAATGCTGATCCAGATGTTGTGGGTGATCTTGGCAATCGTGGCACCCTGTTTTCATTTTGTGGCAGGAATCGTTCCTCTTTTATTTCCCGGAACAGGAATTAAAATTGCAGGAATTTTTCATACTAACAAATAGGTATTTCTATATCAAACCGGAACAGTACCGGGAGAGACAGGAGGTGAATAAAGAGTATGGAATTGGATATCAGCGGGGCAAGGATATTCTTTACATTACCCATTGATGTGCCTGTTCTCGGACCATTAAGAATCAGTGAGACAATGGTGGTAAGCTGGATTGTTATGATACTCATAACAGGTTTGTGTATCTGGCTGACACATGATCTGAAAGAAGAGAACATTTCCAAACGTCAGGCTGTGGCAGAGCTCATTGTAGAGAAGGCCAACAGCTTTGTAATCGGAAATATGGGTGAGAAATTCAGATACCTGATACCGTTTGTTGCAGCACTTTTTGCAACCAGTGTGGTTTCCAACCTGATCAGTCTGATCGGACTTCGAAGCCCTACAGCAGACCTTTCTACTGAGGCTGCCTGGGCAGTTGTGGTTTTCATTATGATCACAGCACAGAAGATAAAGACCAGTGGATTTGGCGGTTATCTGAAAGGATTTACAACTCCGATCGCAGTTATGACACCGTTTAATATTCTTTCCGAGCTGGCTACACCTGTCAGTATGGCGTGTCGTCATTTCGGAAATATCCTTTCCGGTGTGGTAATCAATGGCCTGATCTATGGGGCACTGGCAGTCGCAAGTTCCGCGCTTCTGGGCCTGATCCCGGGTGCACTGGGAGATGTACTGTCAAAGATACCGATTCTTGATGTCGGTGTACCTGCGATAACGTCGGTCTATTTTGACTGGTTCTCAGGAGTTATGCAGGCGTTTATCTTCTGTATGCTGACTGTAATGTATATTGCAAATGCAGCAGAAGAGTAGCAGAAACATGATTTGCCGGAGCAAAACGGCAGCGGTGGTAACCGCAAAGAATGCTGAAATACAGCAGAAAAATTAATACCGCAGCAAAGGGGAAAAGCTGCAGATTATTATTTAACAGGAGGGTTTTAATATGGATTTTCAGTTATTGGCAAAAGGTATCGCATTAGCAGGATGTGCAATTGGAGCAGGATGTGCGCTGATCGCAGGTATCGGACCTGGTATTGGTGAAGGTAACGCAGTAGCAAAGGCATTGGAAGCAATCGGACGTCAGCCTGAGTGCAAGGGTGATGTTACTTCTACCATGCTTCTTGGATGTGCCATTGCAGAGACAACAGGTATCTACGGTTTCGTAACCGGTCTGTTGCTTATCTTCGTTGCACCTGGTATGTTCATGAACTTCCTGAGCTGATAAAAACAGCTGAGATGTCGAATATCACAGATTAAGAGGCATCTGATATGGAACCTGTGGATAATTCCGGCAGCAGCCGGAGAATGATCCGCATAAATACAGACAGGAGGTTACAAACATGCAGGTACAGGAATTAGTAGGAATTGTGCCGTGGAATTTTATAGCGACGATTTGCAACCTTTTTATTCAGGTATATCTGATCAAACGTTTCCTCTTCAAGCCCATCAATGAGATGCTGGAAAAGCGCAAAGCGAAAGCGGATGCCCAGATCCAGGATGCAGTGAAGGCAAAGGAAGAAGCTCAGGCAATGAAGGCAGAATATGAAAAGAATATGCAGGAAGCCAAGAATAGGGCAAATGACATTGTGATGACAGCTCAGAAAACAGCCGCTATCCAGAGTGAAGAGATGCTTAAGGAGGCTTCCAGTCAGGTAACTGCCATGAAAGAGAAGGCAGAGAAAGACATTGCCCAGGAGAAACGTAAGGCAGTCAACGAGATCAAGGGAGAAATCGGCGGTATGGCTGTTGAGATTGCCGGAAAAGTGATCGAGCGCGAAATTAGTGAAGAGGATCATGCAAAACTGATTGATGAGTTTATTGAGAATGTAGGTGAGGCATCATGACAAAAACTGCCAGAGTTTACGGCGGAAGTCTGTATGACCTTGCCGCTGAAGAAAAGCTCGATGGACAGATTATGGAGCAGATGATCGCAGTCAGACAGATTTTTCGAGAAAATCCCGGATATCTGAAATTGCTGGGAGAACCGGCGATTCCTGAAGACGAGAGACTTAAGATGATTGAAGAGGCTTTCGGAGGGCAGGCAGAGAGATATCTGGTGAATTTCCTGAAATTATTGTGTGAACGCAAGATTCTGAGAGAGTTTGCCGGATGCTGCGAAGAGTTTATCAGACGCTACAACAGTGCACATGGAATTGCAGAAGCCGTGGTTACCAGTGCAGTGAAGCTCAGTGATACTCAGATGGAAGCTCTGAAAGCGAAGCTTGAGAAGCTAAGTGGAAAGAAAGTGTATCTGGTTCAGAAAACAGATGCATCCGTTCTTGGCGGACTTCGCGTGGAACTGGAGGGCGTACAGCTCGACGGTACAGTACAGAGCCGTATTTCCGGTATTTCGAAGAAACTGAATGAATTGGTAGTATAAGGAACTGGATTCCGGATTTGAGAATCGTACTGTATGGGTATTTGACATATGGATATGAAAAATCTTTAAATTTCTGAATTCAGACAGCGCAAAATAATAGAATATAAAAGGATGGAATGGAAACATGCAATTAAAACCTGAGGAAATATCCAAGGTCATCCGAAGCCAGATAAAATATTACGAAAATGCCATTCAACAGAACGAGACAGGTACGATCCTTATGGTTGGTGACGGTATTGCCAGAGCTAGCGGACTGGTAAACTGTATGTCAGGAGAGCTTCTGGAATTTGAGGACGGAAGCTTTGGTATGGCACAGAACCTGGAGGAGAACAGTGTCTCCATCGTAATCTTTGGTTCAGATGAGAACATTGGTGAGGGTCAGACCGTAAAGCGTACAGGCAAGGTCGTGTCTGTACCTGTAGGCGACGCCATGGTTGGACGTGTTGTAAATGCACTGGGACAGCCAATTGACGGAGCAGGCCCGATTGATACAAAAGAATTCCGGCCAATCGAGAGCAAGGCACCAGGAATCTGTGAGAGAAGATCTGTATATCAGCCTCTTCAGACCGGTATCAAAGCCATCGACTCTATGATCCCTATCGGACGTGGACAGCGAGAACTGATCATTGGTGACCGTCAGACCGGTAAAACTACAATTGCTACAGATACCATTATTAACCAGAAGGGAAAAGATGTGATCTGTATCTATGTAGCCATTGGACAGAAGCGTTCCACAGTAGCTACATTAGTAGAGAACCTGACCAGAAACGGCGCAATGGATTATACTATCGTTGTGGCAGCTACAGCATCTGAGTCAAGCCCGCTGCAGTATATCGCACCGTATTCCGGATGTGCAATGGGTGAATACTTTATGAATAAGGGAAAAGATGTGCTGATCATCTATGATGATTTAAGTAAGCATGCAGTTGCATACCGTGCACTTTCCCTGCTGATCCGTCGTCCGCCTGGACGTGAGGCATATCCTGGAGATGTTTTTTATCTGCACTCCAGACTGCTCGAGCGAGCAGCGAAACTTGACGATGAGCATGGTGGTGGTTCTCTTACTGCACTGCCGATCATTGAGACACAGGCGGGTGACGTATCTGCTTATATCCCGACAAACGTAATTTCTATTACAGATGGACAGATATTCTTAGAGAGTAATCTTTTCTTCGAAGGTATGCGTCCAGCGGTAAACGTTGGTTTATCCGTATCCCGTGTAGGTGGAGCAGCACAGACAAAAGCAATGAAGAAGGCATGCGGAAGTATTCGTATTGACCTGGCACAGTATCGAGAGATGGAGGTATTTACCCAGTTCTCATCAGACCTTGATGATGCAACAAAGGCACAGTTAGCACATGGACGTGCAATCATGGAACTGTTAAAACAGCCATTATGCCATCCGTTATCCTTACATGAGCAGGTAATTACATTATGTCTTGCAAACAATGGTATCTTTGATATCGTTATGCCAAAAGAAGTAAAGAAATATCAAAAAGATATTCTTTCTTATCTTGATCTCAAACATCCTGAAATCGGAAAAGAAATTGAGAAAAAGAAAGATTTAACTGATGAATTGATTGCAAAGATTATAGAAGCAGCAAAGGAATACACTGATAAATAACAGGCAGGTGTTGGTATGGCAAGTGCAAAAGAAATTCAGGACAGGATGCGAAGTATCAAAGATACATTGAAAATTACAAATGCAATGTATATGATTTCTTCCTCCAAACTGAAAAAATCAAAAAAAATGTTAGCGGACACAGAGCCGTATTTCTATACCCTTCAGTCTGAAATGAGCCGAATTTTAAGACATCTTCCAGATATGAACAGCATTTATTTTAAGACAAATGCAGAAATTCCGGAAAGAAAGAGAAAAGCCGGTTATATCGTCATTACAGCAGATAAGGGACTGGCTGGTTCTTATAATCATAATATTTTAAAACTTGCAGAAGAAGAACTTGAAAAAAGAGATGATTATAAACTGTTTGTTCTCGGTGAATTAGGACGGCATTATTTTGAACAGAAAGGAATTAATATTGATAAACAGTTCCATTTCGTTGTTCAGGATCCATCTTTAAGCCGTGCCAGAAGAATTGCCGAGGATTTATTAAAGCTTTACCATGAAAATCAACTTGATGAACTTTACATTATATATACAACCATGGTAAATGCAATGCAGGAGGAGGCAAAGCTGAGAATTGTGAAAAAAACAGACTTTAAGATTCCAGTTCCGATTGATATCCCATTAGAGGGACTTGCATTAAAACCTTCTGCTGAAGAGGTTATGGACCACATCGTTCCAAACTATGTAGTAGGTTTTGTGTATGGTGCGTTAGTAGAAGCATTTTCCTGTGAGCAGAATGCCAGAATGATGGCAATGGAAGGTGCGACAAACAGTGCGAAACAAATGTTAAAAGAACTGGATATTGAATATAACAGAGCCAGACAGGCTGCAATCACACAGGAAATAACTGAGGTTATCGCTGGTGCGAAGTCGCAGAAGAAGAAACGAAAGAAATAATGCGACGGATAGGAGATAATATGAGTAATAAAGGAAAGATTATACAGGTAATGGGACCTGTTGTCGATGTAGCGTTCGAAGATGAGAACCTTCCGGCAATCAGGGACGCACTTGAAGTTAATAATGGTGATAAAAAATGTGTGATGGAAGTTGCACAGCATATCGGTAATGATACAGTCCGTTGTATCATGCTTGCTTCCAGTGAAGGTCTTTGCAGAGACATGGAAGTAACAGCTACAGGCAGCGGCATTAAGACTCCTGTTGGAGAGAAAACTCTTGGCCGTCTCTTTAATGTATTAGGAGAGGCTATTGATGGCAAAGAACAGCCAGATGCTAAGGAAAAGTGGGAAATCCACAGAGAACCTCCAACATTTGAAGAACAGAATCCTGCAGAAGAGATTCTTGAGACAGGTATCAAGGTAATTGACCTTTTGGCACCTTATGCAAAGGGTGGTAAGATTGGTCTGTTCGGTGGTGCCGGAGTTGGTAAGACAGTTCTTATTCAGGAACTTATCAGCAATATTGCAACAGAGCATGGTGGATATTCAATATTCACAGGTGTAGGAGAAAGATCAAGAGAAGGTAACGACCTCTGGACAGAAATGAAAGAGTCGGGCGTTCTTGAAAAAACTGCCTTAGTGTTTGGTCAGAT
>ENA-OPSY01001393-OPSY01001393.1-human-gut-metagenome-genome-assembly--contig:-NODE-1393-length-14138-cov-3.068522_pt1 | contig 14138 bp, 9 predicted proteins | sample MGYA00241464_ERZ501920 | MGnify/ENA primary metagenome ERZ501920 (study PRJEB25962, sample SAMEA2042396) | human gut metagenome | biome: human gut; feature: human-associated habitat; material: faeces...
AGCATGTGGACAGCCATCTTTGCCGACGTGGGCGTCATGGTCATTGCCGTGCTCAACGCCACCCGCGCCCTGTACACCAAAGATCTTGTCAAGAAGAGCCACCCGTAACGCTGCTGCTTTCCATAAAAAATGCCTGACCGCCAACGACAGCGGTCAGGCATTTTTGTGTTTTTCGGGGTTCAGATGTCCCACAGCTCCGGGGCAGAGGTGGACACCGCCGAGGCACCGGCCCGCATGGCGGCCATGACGTCGGCCTTGTCCCGCAGCAGACCGCCCGCGATCACCGGCACCCGGGTGCGGGTACTGATCTCGGTGATGACCCGGGGCATGATGCCGGGCAGGATCTCCACAAAGTCCGGCTTGCCTTGTTCCAGCTGGCCGGAAAGGTTGTTCAGGGAAAGGGAGTCCAGGATGAACGCCCGCTGGATGGTCAGCAGGCCCTGATGGCGCGCCCGCCGGATCAGGGACGGGTGGGTGGAAATGATACCATCCGGGTGGCACAGCGCAATGAGGGAATTCACGGCAACTTCCCGCGCCGAAAGGCCGTCCACAAGGTCGATGTGCACGACGGCCAGCTTTCCGGCCGCGTGGATGCGCCGGACCAGCTCCCCCACATTGAGCAGGGTGCTCGCCAGCAGAAAGACCGTGCTGCAGGGCGAGGCCAGGGCGGCCGTCAGATCGTCATCCGTCTTGACGGCTGCGATCACCGGCTCGTCCAGCAGAGTTTCAGCAAGTGGATGCATCGGGCAGGACTCCTTTTCTCTCAGATGGTTCTCATTATCGCACAAAGGGGCCGCACTGTAAAGTGCAGCCCCAGTCTGCGGTTGTGCTTATGCCTGGAAATAGATCGCGGTGTTGGCCACGGTCATCATGGTCATCAGGATGGTATTCAGGAAGGCCGCAACGTACACGCTGCCGGTCTTTTTGTACAGGTACTTGGCCAGGCAGGATGCAATGGCCAGCGAGGGCACCAGCGCAAACAGCAGGATGCCGCCAAGGGCCTGTCCCGGGTAGAAGGCAACGCCGGTACGGAACAGGGTGCCGTACTGCAGCACCAGCCAGAGGAGGATGCCGCCCATGTTGGTCAGAGCAGCCAGCAGGTAGCCCCAGCCGCCCTGCAGCTTTTCGCTGCTGGTGTTGGAGATGGCGGCGGCGCCGCTGACAAAGTAGTACACAAAGAAGAACGGCATATACTTGACCGCCGCCGGGATGGCGCTGGCTTCAAAGGTCTTGAAGGCGAAGGTCCAGATGCGGAAGTCGGTCTTGAAGATGGCATCCACGGCAAACAGGCAGGCGTAGGCGATCACGCACACCAGCAGTGCCACGCAGAAGGCTGCGGCCACAGACACCGGCTTTGCGGCAATGCCGTACTGTTCCAGCGTGATGCCCTTCTGCTTGCGGCCGCCGAACAGGTAGACGCAGACCATGGTCACGATGGAGATGCAGGCGCAGATGAGAGCCCAGGTCACGATGCTGTTGACGGTGGGGCCCTGCCAGGTGGCATTGGTCTCGAAGATGTTCTTGGTCACCAGCACACGCAGGACGATGGAAGCGATCAGGACGCACACCGAGCCGGACAGCCAGGTCTTGCGGTCGTCCTCGGTGCTGCGGGCTGCCAGAACGATGCCCACCACCGACAGGAGCAGGGCAATGTCACTGGCGTAGCGCATCCAGCGGATGGGCTCTGCGGTCAGACTGCCGTCGTACACGGCGGGGAAGATGATGGCCGGGATCAGCATACCCACCACGAACAGGCTGATCGTGCCAAGCTTGCCGGACAGGGTGCCGACGGCCGGGGTGGGTGCTGCGACGGCCTGCTTTGCATTGGACAGGAAGGGCAGCTTCATCAGCAGCAGGGCAAGAGGTGCCAGCATGAGCAGGAAGCCCACCAGAGCGACCAGCTCAAAGACTTCTTTCCAGTACCAGATCTGGCTGGTGGAAGCAATGTTCTGCACCAGACCGGACTGGTCGGCAAATGCAGTGGCGTAGAACTCGATGGCATCCTTGGTGGAAGCCTTGGAGAAGTGGTTCCAGGGGTGGATCTCACGCGGCTGGTAAATGATGCGCTGGCCGCCGTCCGAGCCGGTGTACCAGGTGTCAGCCTGCGGAGCTTCCTGCTCCAGCAGGGTCTTGCCAGCGGTGGTGGCAACATAGTCCTTGTGGTAGACGGTGCCGCTCTTCGTGGGAGGCTCGTCGGCCGCAAAGAAGAACTCGTCGTACTGGCCGCAGATCTTGCCGATGGTGCGTCCGCCGAAGGTGGCAACTGCAGCCTCTTCGTCCAGGCTTAGGTAGGAGGTCCAGGAGTAATCGGCACCCATGCTCAAACCGGCCTTGATGATGCGGTAACCGGCGGCAGCATAGTTCTGCTCATCCAGATAGATGGCCATCTCGGAGGAGAAGCCGCCCATGGAGTGGCCGCTGACCGCGATCTGACCGTTGCCCTGTGCATCCTTGGCAACGTAGTCCTGGCTGTACATGTACTGTGCGGCATCCCACAGCGAAGTGGGCCAGAAGTTGAAGAAGCCGCCGGTATTGTCGGCGTTCCCGTGGGAATGGCCGTGGTCATACATATCCAGTGCCAGCACGACATAGCCGCGGCGGGACATCTCGATGGCGGTCTCGTCCTGCATCTCGGCACTGTTCAGGTAGCCGTGGGTGGTCACGATGGTGGGGTGCGGGTTGGAGGCGTCCACGCCCTTGGGCATGTACAACAGGCCCGAAAGGGTGCCGGAGTCGGTATCAAAGGAAATGCGGGAGACCTTGACCTTGTAGAATGAGGTGTTGAACATCTGGGCAAAAATGCTGCCCAGCAGCATCAACGCCACAGCGATCGCCAGCACAACGACCGTGCGCGAACGCTTTTCGGTGGCCTTTGCGGTGCTTTTCATGGGGATCCTCCTTCTTTTTTCAGAGACATGCCCGGCGGCTGCACTTCCAGAACCAGCCCCCGGAACAGATGTGAACGGGCGGACAAGGGGTGCGATGGGAACAAAAAATGGGGACGCACTGCGGTCGTGTGGCACAGTGCATCCCCATCTCAATTCTCTTGGGATGCTTTCAGTATACCATTTCTCAACGGTTTGTCAACAGACAATTCACAAATTCGTGATTTTTTGTTGGAAGTGGTCAAAATCCAGACAAATTCTTTTAATGCTCTGCCCAGTCACTGCTGCGGCCCACGGCCTTGTGCCAGCCGGGCAGCAGCCGTGCGCGCTCGGCCTCCGGCATAGCGGGGGTAAAGGTCATGTTGCAGTGCCACAGGCTGCGGATCTCGTCCCGGTCCTTCCACACGCCGGTGGCAAGGCCGGCCAGATAGGCAGCGCCCAGGGCCGTGGTCTCCCGGATGGCCGGGCGCAGAACGTCCTTGTTCAGGATGTCGGCCTGGAACTGCATCAGGAACTGGTCGCGGGAAGCACCGCCGTCCACCTTCAGGGAGGTGATGGGCACACCGGTGTCCTTTTCCATGGCGGCCACAAGGTCGGCGCTCTGGTAGGCGATGGACTCCTCCGCCGCCCGGATGATGTGGTTCTGGGTGGTGCCGCGGGTGATGCCCAGAATGGCACCCCGGGCGTACATATCCCAGTAAGGTGCGCCCAGACCGGTAAAGGCGGGCACGATGTACACACCGCCGTTGTCCGGCACCTTCTGGGCGTAGTACTCGGAATCGCAGCTGTCCTGGATCAGGTGCATCCCGTCCCGGATCCACTGGATGACGGCCCCGCCCACGAAGACAGAGCCCTCCAGCGCGTACTCCACCTCGCCGTTCAGGCTGATGGCAACGGTGGTGACAAGGCCGTTCTTGCTCTGGTAGATCTTGTTGCCGGTGTTCATCAACAGGAAACAGCCGGTGCCATAGGTATTTTTCACGTCGCCGGGCTTAAAGCAGCCCTGCCCGAACAGCGCGGCCTGCTGGTCGCCTGCCGCCCCCGCGATCTTGATCTCGCCGCCGAAGTGCATCGGGTCAGCGTACTCATAAAAGCCGCTGGACGGCACCGGCTTCGGGAGCATACATTTCGGGATGTTCAGCTCCTGCAGGATCTCGTCGTCCCATTCCAGCGTGTGGATGTTGAACATCATGGTGCGGCTGGCGTTGGTATAGTCGGTGACGTGCAGTTTTCCGCAGGTCAGCTTCCAGATGAGCCAGGTCTCCACGGTGCCGAAGAGCAGTTCTCCTCGCTCGGCCCTTTCGCGGGCGCCGGGGATATGATCCAGTATCCACTTGAGCTTAGTGGCCGAGAAATAGGCGTCGATGATGAGGCCGGTCTTCTGCCGGAATTTCTCCGTCAGGCCCCGGGCTTTCAGCTCGTCGCAGTATTCGCTGGTGCGGCGGCACTGCCAGACGATGGCGTGGCAGATGGGCTCCCCGGTCTCCTTGTCCCAGACGATGGTGGTCTCCCGCTGGTTGGTGATGCCGATGGCGGCGATGTCCTCGGCTCGGGCGCCGACCTTGTTCATGGCCGAGAGGGCCACGCCCAGCTGGGTGGCCCAGATCTCATTGGCGTCGTGCTCCACCCAGCCGGGTCTCGGGTAATACTGGGCAAATTCCTTCTGTGCGACGCTGCAGATCTCACCCGCTTTGTTGAACAGGATACAGCGGTTCGAGGTGGTTCCGGCGTCCAGCGCCATGATGTACGACATAGGCTCTTTTCTCCTTTTCCTGCTCTGGTTTTATAGTGTCAGAACGCCAGCGCGGGACTCACTTCGTTCCGCCGCTGGGTCTGGACGATACAATCCTTGTCCGGCACGACGCCCGCCGTACCGAGGGTGGAAAAGACGGTCTGCAGCGCCAGCATAGGGGTGTTGTTCTCCTGCGAGAGGTGGCAGAGGGCAAACTTCTTGCAGCCCTCCTGGATGAGTTCCAGCAGCTTTGCCGCGCACTCGTCGTTGGAGAGGTGGCCCCGGACCGACTCGATGCGGGCGCGCAGATAGTAGGGGTACGGCCCGCTGCGGAGCATATGCAGGTCGTAGTTGCTCTCGAGGGCCACAAGGTCGCAGCCGGAGAGGGCTTCATGTACAGCAGGAGTCAGCACACCGAGGTCGGTGGCGATGGTCATGGTCTTCTCGTCGGGGGTGTGGATGCGGTAGCCCACACAGGGGACGTCGTGGCTGGTGGGAAAAGCTTTGACCCCGAAGACACCGATGTCCTCTTCCCTGCCCGGCGTCAGGGCTGTCAGGTCGCAAGTGGCCGGGACAACGCCGTTTGCGTCCAGAAATTCCAGTGTTTCCTCTGCGCCGTACACTGGCAGCGGATATTTTTTCAGGAAGGTGGAAAGGCCCTTCACATGGTCGCTGTGCTCATGGGTGACAAGAATGCCGTCGCAGTCGGAGATGTTCAGCTCCAGCTCCTTGAGGGCTGCGCCGGTGGTGCGGACGCCTTTGCCCATATCCACGATGAGATACCGCTCCCCACAGCGCACGACGCTGCTGTTACCGGAGGAACCGGAATAAAGAGAGATAAATTCAGACATGATAAACCTCAACAAATAAAACCCCTCCGTCTGCTGCGCAGTCATAAAAACGCAGGAACCTGACGGACTGCCAATGTCTCCCCTCGACAGGGGAGGCGGCACGCCGCAGGCGTGACGGAGAGGTTTTTCTGATTACAGAGCCTGTTCCAGTGCAGCGGGCATCCGCTCCACCTTCTTGATGTCAGCACCGAGGCCGCGCAGCTTCTCCACGATGTTCTCGTAGCCGCGCTCGATATGGCCGATCTCCTCGATCTCGCTGGTGCCGTCGGCCATCAGGGCTGCAACGACCATCGCTGCACCGGCGCGCAGGTCGGAAGCGCGGAGCGGAGCGGGAGAAAGCTTCTCCACGCCCTCGAACACGGCCACCTGACCATCCACCTGGACATTCGCGCCCATCTTGCGCAGCTCATCCACATAGCGGAAGCGGTTATCCCACACGCTCTCGGTGACGGTGGAAGTCCCCTTTGCCACGCTGAGCAGAACGCCCATCAGGGGCTGCATATCGGTGGGGAAGCCCGGGTGAGGCATGGTGTTGATTTTGAGGGGCAGGATGTCGCCGGTGCGGCGAACCCGCACAGCATCGTCAAACTCCTCCACCTCAATGCCCGCACGGCGGAGCTTTGCGGTGATAGGCTCGAGGTGCTTGGGGGTGACGTTCTTCACCAGCACATCGCCGCCGGTGGCCGCTGCAGCCACCATGTAGCTGCCGGCCTCGATCTGGTCGGGGATGATGCTGTAAGTGCAGCCGTGCATCTGCTCGACGCCGCGCACCTTGATGACATCGGTGCCTGCGCCGCGCACATCAGCGCCGCACATATTCAGGAAGTTGGCCAGATCGACCACATGGGGCTCCTTGGCACAGTTTTCCAGAATGGTCTGACCCTTGGCCATGACAGCGGAGAGCATACCGTTCATGGTAGCACCCACGCTCACCTTATCAAAGAAGATATGAGCGCCGTTCAGCTCGTCGGCGTGGACGGTGATCATGCCGTAGTCCACACTGTCCTCTGCGCCCAGAGCGCTGAACACCTTCAGGTGCTGGTCGATGGGGCGGGGGCCCAGGTTGCAGCCGCCGGGCATGGCCACCTCGGCCTTGCCGAAGCGGGACAGCAGTGCGCCGAGGAAATAGTAGCTGGCGCGCATCTGGCGGGACAGGTCGTCGGGGACGTTGGTGCCGGTCAGATGGGTGGTGTCGATCTCGTAGGTGTTCTTATTCAGCATCCGGACCTTTGCGCCCAGCACGCTGAGGATCTTGAGGCTCACCGCCACATCGCTGATGTCCGGCAGGTTCTCGATGACGCAGACGTCCGCTGCCAGAATGGTAGCAGGCAGGATGCCCACAGCCGCATTCTTCGCGCCGGAGATGATGACTTCGCCGTGCAGGGGCTTACCGCCCGTAATAACAAACTTTTCCAATTTTATGATCTCCTTGTCACAGTCCCGCTCCCCGCAGGCCCAAAAGGTCAGTTCAAGGTACGTTATTCCTTCTCGCTGTACAAAGCTCACAACCAGTTGGCATAATTACAGCTACTTTATTATACACAACTTCCAGCAAAAAGCAAAGCCTCAATGCACGCTCGTCGATTATTTTCTGTTTTGCCCAGTTTCTTTTCTATTATTCTCGGATTTTGTCTCTTATTTTCAGGAAAATTTTACATTTGCCACTGCTTACCACACACTGTCGTCGCAGCGGGTCTCCTTGATCCAGCCCAGCTGATAGGCCCGGACCAGCTGTTTGAGGTCGTGGACCTTCTCCCGCAGGATCTCGCCCTCGTCGGTCTCCTCCACGAGGATGCGGTGGTTCTCCGTCTCGAGGATGTTCTTCTGAGAGAGGATGTCCAGATTCTCGTTCACAGCCTTTTCGGCGCTCTCGAAGGGCTGGTGGGTGCGCAGGGACATGGTGCGGCTGGAATAGACCAGCGTGTAGCCCGCGATGCCGGTCTTTTCGTGGTAAGCGCGGCAGAAACCGCCGTCGATGACCACGAGGCGTCCGCCGCCCTTGATGGGGCTCTCGCCCTTCTTCTCCTGCACGGGGACATGGCCGTTGACGATGTGGCTGGTGCCGGGCAGGCCGAACTCGGCGAGGATGCGGCGGCAGACGGCTTCCTCATTATACCATGTATAATAGGGGTCCTTCACCTCAGTGTGAGTGGAAGCGTCTTCGACATACAGCCGCTCGAAGGTGGTCATGGCGCTGCGGCCATACAGGGGCGACAGCTTGCCGCACCACAGATACCACAGGAAATCCTGTCCGCTCTGGCGGGCGGCGCTGCCCTCGGGGGCGAAGTAGCCCCGGCGGGCGCGCTCGTCACAGTAGTCCATGAGGGCGCGGCCCGAGTAGGCGTGGCCCTCGAACCGCTCCACAGCGAAGGTGCCTTTCTTAGTCATCGGCACAGCGCCGTGGTAGAGCAGGTTGCCGTTCTCGATGTGGTAGACGCTGCCCTTGGCGTACAGAAACTCGACGTGCTGCTGTAATTTCTCACTCTGGCGGAAGGACTGCACCAGCTTTTGCAGCACCACCTTCTCGTCGCTGTTCAGCGCGGTGGGGTCGGCGGGGTCTATCGTCGGGAAAGACGTATCCCGCATGGGGTACTCCCTGCCGCCCACCATGACGGTCCCCTTCTCCCAGTTGATGCGACGCAGGAAGTCGCGGTCCTGCATCTTGAAATCCGGGTTGCGGTCGATGACCTGACACTCGAGCTTGAGCATCAGGATAGTGATGGCCTTATGCATGACGGCGCAGCGATGGAGCATACCGGGGGTGTAGGGGCCGCGGGCAGTGTCGGTGTGAGGCATCCAGATGGTCAAGTCGTCGTCGCCATAGAACTGCTCGGCCATCCGCTGCAGGTGGCGGAGGTTGATGCCGTAGCAGTCCTCCACCATGCCGTGGTTGTGGTAAGCGAGGGTGGTCTTCAGCACCGTGCAGATGCAGATGGGACTGCCGGCGGCAGCGCCCATCCATACCACGTCATGGTTGGCCCACTGGATGTCCACATCGTGGTGGCGCATCAGCAGGTCAAGGATGACGTCGGGGCGGGGGCCGCGGTCGAACAGGTCGCCCACGATGTGGAGCTTGTCCACGGCCAGACGCTTGATGAGCTCACAGAGACGGACGATGAACTTATCGGCGCGGCCATTCTCGATGATGCTGCCGACGATCTGGCCGTAGTAGAGGTCTTTGTCGTGGTCCTCGAAGTGGGCGTGGAGCAGCTCATCCAGAATGTAACCGCAGCTGGACGGCAGGCAGGCCCGGACATGCTCCCGGGTGTGCTTGGAAGAGACGAGGCGGCAGATGTCGATGAGCCGCAGCAGCGTCTCACTGTACCACTGTTCCAGCGCTTCCTCGTCGGCGCAGCGCTCCTTGAGCTGGGGCAGCTTCTCGTTCGGATAATAGATCAGAGTCGCCAGCTCGGCCCGCGTCCCCTCCGGCACGGTATCCCCCAGCACAATGTCTACCTTTTCGCGGATGACGCCGGAAGCGGAGTTCAGGATATGTACGAACGCCTCGTTCTCACCGTGCAGGTCGCTCATGAAGTGCTCGGTGCCTTTGGGCAGCTTGAGCAGTGCCTGTGTGCTGATGATCTCGCTGGCGGCCGCTGCCTGCGAGGGATAGTCCCGGGCCAGAAGGCTCAGATATTTCAGGTTGTCCCGGATCTCTTCGGTCTCTGTACGCATGGTGTCCTCCAGATCATGTAGTATTCTTGCATGACATGCAATATTCAATCTTAGTATACCACTTACGGGGGCAAAAATGATATAATAGCCTCGGATAATTTAATATGATTCTTTCTCATAGGAGTTGGACAATATGTCTAAAAACATTTCCACAACGCCGCCTGTCTCCTGTACCCTCTGCCCCCGCCGCTGCGGCGCAGACCGTGCCGCCGGGCAGACGGGCTTCTGCGGGGCGGGCGGCACCCTGAAAGCCGCCCGTGCGGCCCTGCACTTCTGGGAAGAGCCCTGCATCAGCGGCACCCGGGGCAGCGGCACCGTGTTTTTCTCGGGCTGCACCCTCAAGTGTTGTTTCTGCCAGAATTACCCCATCAGCGCCGAGGGACTGGGCAAAGAGATCACGATAGAGCATCTGGCCGAAATTTTCCTCGATCTGCAGAAGCAGGGCGCCCACAACATCAACCTCGTCACCCCCGGCCAGTGGCGGCCCTGGATCATCGCGGCGCTGGACATTGCCCGGGCCGAGGGGCTGCGTCTGCCCATCGTCTGCAACACCGGCGGCTACGAGACCGTGGAGAGCGTGCACGCCTGGCGCGGTTTCATCGACATCTGGCTGGCCGATTTGAAGTACGTCTCCTCTTCCCTCTCCGCCGAGCTTTCCTCTGCGCCGGACTACTTCGCCCAGGCCAGGCCCGCCATCGAGGCCATGATGGCGCAGGCGGGCCATCCGGTGTTCGACAGCGAGGGCATCTTACAGAAAGGAGTCATCCTGCGGCATCTGGCCCTGCCCGGCCACATCGACGACAGTTTTGCCGTCCTCGACCAGATGGCCGCATGGAACGAGGCCGACCCCGGCTGCTTCATCCCCAGTGTCATGAGCCAGTACACCCCCTTTTACAAGGCCGCAGAGCACGGCATCGGGCGGCGCATCACCACCTACGAGTACCGCCGGGTGGTCAATTATGCCATGGATCTGGGGCTGACCGCCGGCTATATGCAGCAGAAGAGCAGCGCCCGGGAGGAGTATACACCCAGCTTTGATTTGACGGGCATTTAACCAGCCGGTAACCCTATCAGAGGCAGGTGGAGGGGAGTTTCCCAAGCAAATGTCCAGAGAAGTGGGCCCCCGGCGCGAAGCGTTGGGTCGAAACCGTGGGTTTCGGGTCCCATTTGCGGGGAAACTACCGGACGGCCTGCCGATACGCTTTCCGTCACAATCCACAAAAATCCTACCAAATTTTCTCTCGCAGTGTTTTTCTTTTCCTTGCAAATCCTCTCCGAAAGCACTATAATGGATACAACGATGTGCGTCATGTGGGGTCTGGCTGCCCTGCTGAGCACCAAACGCCCCGTCTCAAGAATGGTATATGAGAGGCGGCGGCTCAAATGCCCGAGAAGAGCAACAGGAGGACCGTTATGGAACATTTCAACCCCATTCTGGGCCACGAGACGACCGGACCGAAATTCATCACCTGCGGCGAGATCATGCTGCGCCTGACCCCGCCGAACTACGAAAAACTCCGCATGGCCACCAACTTTGAGGCCAGCTACGGCGGCAGCGAGGCCAACATCGCCCTCGCGCTGGCAAACCTCGGCGTGGACAGCACCTTCTTCAGCGTCGTGCCGAACAACAGCCTCGGCAAAAGCGCCGTGCGCTGGCTGCGCTCCAACGACGTCCACTGCACCCCCATGATCCTCACCGAGCCGGACGAGACCCCCTCGAACCGTCTGGGTACTTACTATCTGGAGACCGGCTACGGCATCCGCCCCTCCAAGGTCATCTATGACCGCAAGCACAGCGCCATCACCGAGTACGATTTCTCTCAGGTCGATCTGGATGAGCTGCTGGAGGGCTTCGACTGGCTGCACCTGAGCGGCATTACCCCGGCTCTGGCTCCCAACTGCCGCGGCCTCATCATCGATATGCTCAAGGAGGCCAAGAAGAAGGGCCTGACCGTCAGCTTTGACGGCAACTTCCGCTCTACCCTGTGGAGCTGGGAGGAAGCCCGCGATTTCTGCACCGAGTGCCTGCCTTATGTTGACGTTCTGCTGGGCATTGAGCCCTACCACCTGTGGAAGGACGAGAACGACCACTCCAAGGGCGACTGGAAGGACGGCGTGCCTCTGCAGCCCAGCTATGAGCAGCAGGACGAAATTTTCCAGCACTTCATCGAGCGCTACCCCAGCCTGAAGTGCATCGCCCGCCACGTCCGCTATGCCCACAGCGGCAGCGAGAACAGTCTGAAAGCCTTTATGTGGTATGACGGCCACACCTTCGAGAGCAAGCTGTTCACCTTCAACATCCTTGACCGCGTGGGTGGCGGCGACGCCTTCGCCAGCGGCCTCATCTACGCCATGCTCCACAGCTACAAGGCCATGGACATGATAAACTTTGCGGTGGCAAGCAGCGCCATCAAGCACACCATCCACGGCGATGCCAACATCACCGATGATGTCAGCTCCATCCGCAACCTGATGAACATGAACTACGACATCAAGCGGTAAGCTTTCCGCTCTCAACCCGTTCCCGGATTTTCCCCGGGGACGGGTTCTTTTTTATTGCCCGCGATGCTGGAAAAACCTTTTCTTGTACATTCCTCCAAACTTTTTTGTGAGTTCCTACAATTCCATTGACAGAGAATTCCATGCATGGTATTCTTCAAATTGGCATTATTACCTTTTTTTGCCATTCACTCTATGTCGTTTTTCTGCGGCACCAATCCATGAAAGCGGGGAAATCCATGAAAAAACGGTTTGTCAGTCTATTAGTGGCACTCAGCATAACGTTAACATTCCTACCCATCGGAGCAGTAGCAGCGGCTCCGATTAAGTTTACTGATAGGAACCTCAAATATACAGTTAACGCCGATGGAGAATCGGTTACAGTTTCCGGTACATCAGGAAAGCCTAAACAACTTACCATTGAGAGCTCAATTTCAGATGGTAATGGTAAATCATATACTGTAACCAAAATTGGAATGGGGGCTTTTAATAGCACGCTTGAGGAAGTTACATTGCCTCCTACGTTGGACGAAATTGAAGACAGTGCATTCTTTAAATGTTCCAGTCTAACTGAGATTACAATCCCTGAAGGTGTTACAAAAATTGGCACAAATGCTTTTTATGGTTGTTCTCAGTTAACAAGTATTACGATTCCGAGTACCATCAAAAATATGGATACGGCTTTTCCAAGCAATCCCAAGTTATCTCAAGTCACCTTAACAAATGGCATTTACAGAATCAGTAGTAGCGCTTTTAAGGATTGTACAGGGTTAACAGAAATAAAGATACCTACAAGTGTGTATGAAATCTGCTCAGACGCGTTTAATGGATGCACAGGTCTTACAAGCGTGACCCTTGAAAAGGGTATTAACATTATAAATAGAAACGCATTCAAAGATTGCACAAACCTAAATGATGTAAAATATAATGGACATAAAACAGATTGGGAAAACGTCAGAGTTAATATCGCAGGCAATGATACACTAACCAGCAAAGTTCAGTATCTGTGTGATATCAACTTTGATTTGAACGGTGGCACTATAAATGGCAGTAACACTGTGAACAAGCAGACTGTTTACAGCAACGAGAAGCTAGGGACTGCAAAATGCTACCCGAATGGCCAGCCGTTTGTAGTTCCCTCCGACCCTGTAAGAGAAGGTTATACATTTCTTGGCTGGTATACACAGGCAGAAGGCGGCACAAAATATACATTTACAGAAGCCGTCAGCAGCAACATCATCTTGTATGCCCATTGGAACGCACATAGCCATACTGTAACACTGGAGAACGACGAAAGCAAGGAAACGAACTCGTACGACTATGGTTCGTCCGTTTCCGTTCCTACACCCACAAAGAAAACCGGCTATAACTTTAATCATTGGGAAGTTACCGTTCCTGATGGAGAAACCGCCCCATCCTTGAACGGCCCAGATGAGAACGGCAATTATAGTTTCTCCATGCCGGACTATGATATAATCTTGACTGCAAAATGGACACAAAAAGATGTGATTGACCCGGATGTTGACCTCAAGTTTGACGCGGCAACCGGAGAAGTGACATCGAACAATCCTCAAGTCAATGCCGATGATATCATCAATAGGAAGTTTTATGATGATAAGGGAAATGAAGTTCCCGGTGAGAAATTGAATGACCGCGGGCTCCCTACGGAACCGGGCGATTATATCGTCAAAGTTGATGTCAAAGAGACCGAAAATACCGCTCCCGCGAATCAAGTCACTGGCAATCAGATTAAGTGGAGTTACAATGTTCCCCAGAAAGAAGAAAAGGTCACCTACACTCTATCCCTTCTTGGCGGTATTGCAAAAGTAAACGGCAAGGATACTACTATCAATGGCAATGGTGACATTACCATTGAAAAAGGTGCAACAGTGGAAGTAACCTTTGATAAGAGCATTCTTTCCGATGCTCAGACTTTTGACCAGTGGACAATTAAGCCTGCTAGCGTGCTGAACGCTGTTGAACCCAAGGCTGAAACCATTACCTTTACCATGCCGGGTGAAAATGTTATTATCGAAGCCATGACAAAGGATGCAAGCATTGAGGAAGAGCCCAACATTCTGGGCACTACCCTCATCATTGGTACTGCCGCCGCGGGTACCGCGGTGCTGGCCTACCAGACCTATCAATTGGGTACTGAGTTCTATCTGATTTGCGCCCTGCCAACCGGTACAGCTATTCCAACAAACCGAGGTGAGCTGGCTGAACTGGTGTGGAACAATGCAGGAAAGCCTGAACCCGCCGCCGTGCTGAACGCCAATGCCACTGAGACTGACAAGGCCATTGCATGGGCCGTGGAGAACGACCTGCTCAAGGCCGCGAAGAACAACGGCGAAACCTATGAAGCAACTGATCCTGTAAACCGTACAGAGGTTATCAAGGCATGGAATCAGGTGCAGGCGTTCAAAAAGTAATTCGTACCGTAACGAGAAGAACAAATAACACCGCAAACCCAATACTCTAATAGAGAACCCCCCT
>ENA-OPSY01001414-OPSY01001414.1-human-gut-metagenome-genome-assembly--contig:-NODE-1414-length-13982-cov-5.648883_pt1 | contig 13982 bp, 10 predicted proteins | sample MGYA00241464_ERZ501920 | MGnify/ENA primary metagenome ERZ501920 (study PRJEB25962, sample SAMEA2042396) | human gut metagenome | biome: human gut; feature: human-associated habitat; material: faeces...
CCTCAATATTCAGATCTTTGATTTCTTTTCTGCGGGTATTCTGCGGTGCCCCTGTGTAGAGCATCAGCACATTTGCCCCATAACGCTCCGCTTCCTTCACGGATGCCAGAAACATCTCTTTTCCTGCCATTCCCACATGAGAGCCTATTTTAATTTCTTCCATTTTATATGTCCTCTGCTTTCAGCTTTTTCTTCTGCTGATGTGCAGTAATTGCGATCAGCAGATTTTGCGGAATAAATCTTCCGCATATCGTTGCTGCCTTGATTTCAGTCGTCGGAACAATGAGCACTTTGCGTCTTTTCATCTGCTTTAATGCATATCCGGCGCAATACTCCGGTGTGATTCCGGCCAGTGTAAATTCAACATTTGCCACTTCATTGAATTCCGTATTCACCGGACCCGGACACAATGCCCCTACATACACCCGGCTGCCTCTCTGCTTCAGTTCCAGCGCCACTGCCCGCGTCAGACTCGCCATATAGGCTTTGGTCGCATAATAGGTGGCCATATAAGGGCCTGCCGGAAGCAGTCCTGCCGAAGAAGCGACATTTAAAATGTAACCGCCCTCCTGCTTTTCCATGCGGCGAAGCATCAGTTTCATCAAAAGATGCATGGCCTTGACGTTCACATCAATCATCTGCATTTCCTTCTCTGCATCTGTCTCGAGAAAACTGCCGCAATCCCCAAAACCGGCATTGTTAATCAATATTTCAACCGGAACCGGCTCCAGCTGCTGCATCAGACGGTAACACGCTTCTTTTTCGGACAAATCTGCCGTGATAACCATGCTTTCCGTCCCACTTTTTTTCAATTCCTCCGCCAGTGCCTGCAACCGGTTTTCCCGTCGCGCAACCAGTACCAGACGGTATCCTTCTGCCGCGAGCTGCCTTGCAAATGCCATACCAATTCCGGAACTTGCCCCTGTAATAACTGCATATGTTTTTTTCATTTTACATCCTCCTAAAGCATAATGAGTATAACACAGCAGCCCCCGGTTGTCTAATAAAATCAGGGCTTACAGAGGTTCCCCCTGTAAGCCCTATGGCAGAAAAATGAGTATAAAACTATTGTTTTAAGGTTCTGGCTTATTTCACCTTTACCTTCATCCTTACTGTTTTTTTGGTTCCGTCTTTTAATGTAACCTCTGCGGTCACTTTTCCGGTTCCTTTCTTCTTTCCGGTAATCTTTCCGTTTTTATTTACGGAAACCACAGACTTCTTTGAAGACTTATAGGTAATCTTTGCCACGTTTTCCATATTCAGCTTCTTGTTCCATTTAAATACGGTTGTCTTTTTTGTAGCAACATTTACTGTGGTCTTTGCTGGCTTAACAGTTTTTGCGATCTGCTTTGCCTCAGCCTTTACCTCAGCCTGTGTCTTTACGACATAAGTTCCCTCACCCTTAAATGTCAGTGAGACAGAACCATCCTTTGCGACCTTGTAAGCTTTCCGGTTTACAAGAACCAGTTCCCCGGTCTTTTCATCTTTCTTCATTACGGCAAGTTTTGCACCTGCTTTGACATCTGCTGCATTTACCTGTAAGGTGTATGCTGTTGTTCCATCTGCTTTCTTGACTTCCTGTGTGATGGTCACATCTTTCGTTCCGGCAGCTTCTGTTACAGCTTGGATCACATCGGCATTTACGGTTGCTTTCACGCCTGTTTTGCTTGCCTTTCCAGTTGCTGCTACTGCTGCCTCTGCGGTTACTTTTCCGCTTGCATCCTTTGTGACTATTACGGTTGCAGTCGTTCCTTCCGGAAGTTTTTCTGCAGGAATAACAATCTCTGTCGTTGTTGTATCCTTTTTGGTATCTTCAGAAGGCTTGGTTTCGGTTGTTGTGCTTCCGCTGGAAGAACCGCCGTTGATACTTGAATTATTTTTCAGAACAACGGTACCACCATCTGTTGCCGCTGGAATGATCACTTTAATCTTTCCGTTACTTACCGTATATGTTTTTCCAGAATACAGATTCTTCAAAACAGTTCCATTATTTTCACTAACCGGAATTTCTACAGTCTGTGCAACATCTTTGATATTTAAACCAACATATAATTTTGTTCCTTTGTAGCTTCTGGATACAATATCATAACCATTTTCATCAGATGCTAAAATTGTTTTTCTGTCACCCCTTGCGAATACATCTGTATATGCATTACGGATGGAAAGCATCTTCTTATAATGCTGATAGGTCTTATTGTCACTGTTTACCATTGTCCAGTCAAAATCATAACGGTTTGTCTGATATGGATAATTATTTAATCCCGTCAGACCGATCTCTTCCCCATAGTAAATAACCGGCTGTCCTTTTGCAGTAATCTGCAGGCTTGCGGCTACCATGGATGCCGCAGTTGCTGCATCTTCAGCCATTCCACCATCCAAAAGTTTCTTCTTAAATCCATCCTCGTCATGACTTCCAAGGAACTGACCTGTCATATATGTATTGTTTAATCCACTATTTCTGGATGTCAGGAAACTTTCTACGGAAGAAATATTTCCCTTTACAAAATTAGTTGCCTGATCATTAAAATCAAAATCCAGATCCGAATCCATTTCTCCGGTTCCTAAAGTATTGCCATTAGAAGCATAGCCTCCTCCTGCATACTCTCCAATCATCTTAAAATCTGAATCTACTTCCGTCAGAGCATTTTTTAATTCTGCCCAAGTATCGTTTTCCACATGTTTAACTGTATCAACACGGAAATAGTCGATGCCAAAATCTTTCACCCACTGGGTCTGCCACTTGACAAGCTGTGCGCTGACCGCAGGATCTTCTGTTCTAAAATCTGGTAAATTACTTAAGGAATCTTTCTGGTCACTTCCGGATACAATATCGTCTCCGCTTCGGATCATATCACCAAAATCCGTATCATATCCTGCATGGTTAACCACAATATCTACCATAATACGAATACCGCGGTTATGTGCCTGATCGATCAATGTCTGGAATTCTTCTTCTGTTCCAAGCGTTGGGTTCAGCTTTGTAAAATCGCTTGCCCAATATCCATGGTATGCAGCATTGTACGGAACATCTTCTTTTCCCGTGTCAGTTACCGTAACTCCCGGAATATTTTCTACAATAGGAGTAATCCAGATTGTATTAATTCCCAAATCCTCTAAATAGTCTAACTTTTGTGTAATTCCTGCGAAATCACCACCATGATACAGACCTGCATTATCCTTTCCGTAAGTCTTTGCTCCGCTTGCTGTATTGTTTGATTCATTTCCATCAAAGAAGCGGTCCGTTACCATAAAATAAATAACGGATTCATCCCAATCAAAATCTTTCGCATTTTTTCTGGTTCGAGCAGTCACTTCAACCTGTACACTTGTTGAATACTCATTTCCATACTGATCTGTTACAACAATTGGCAATGTTTTCTTACCTAGCGAAGTATCTGTTGTGGCTGATATTGTTACCGCCTGCAAATCCGGTACAATTGCCAATGTACTGCTTCCACCTAAAGAAGAAACATCAATGCTTGCAGATGCAACTTCCATCTTCTTTGTATCATTCTCATCCTGATTTACAGTAAATTTTACGACATTATTCTCATTATAATTAAATGATGCATTCATTACCTCTGCCTGAATAGTGGCATTCAGCTTATAATACTCAATATAAGAATAATCGTTTCCCCCTTTTTGTTCCTGCTTATCGTTATATTTGTCTAAAATATATTCATCCCCGACTTTATAACGATAATATGTACATCCGCTTTCCAGTTTGTTATAGTTATACTCAAAACGCTTATTCCCAGCATTATAAGTCATTTCATATTCCGTACCATTGATATCTACAGATACCTTCATATCTGCAAGCTTATCATCAATTAAGGCGTTATCATCCCGATAATAAAATGCAATCTTATTTTCTTTTGGAAGGACTTCATATCCCTTATTGTATGGAGCACCTAATACAGGTTCTTCGCCCTGTTTCATGTTCGCACATACAACATTCTGATCCTCTGGAAATGCAATAGAATGATCTCCACCATCCTTGACCCAGTCCTTACCAGAAGAATCCAGTGCAATAACGAAATCAACTTTTGTGCAGCTTGATTTTACCGGAACCTTAATTTTCCATTTTCCAGCTCCTGCGGATTCAAATTTTTTCAATTCTGCCGCAAAACCAGTAGTCCACGAATAAAACTCCGGATTGGTTGTTAAAGTATCATTTTCATATTCCAGATAAAAATATCTTGGATCTTCTTTGGTAATGGTAGGTTTTTCTGTGACAGGTGTTTTTCCATACACATACCATAAGGTTACTCCTGAAGTATTCTCATCAATGGTATATAATTGATCCTTATCTTTTCCACCATCCCAAGATCCAGCTTTATCTCTAGCAATAATTCCAAGTGAATTGAATGGCACCGTAACCGTTCCCTGTACCCATGTTACACCATTATCTACATCTTCTACCGTTTTATCTAAAATAACGGTCGTATTGTTATCCCCGCCATTCTCAAAAATGTAAATATCCGATACCCCAGGCTTCATTTCCAAATCCTGAGAATACATATTTATGGTTACCTGATACTGCTTTTCTACAACTGGAATTGACATTTCCTGTTCGAAATCACCACAAGAAACAATAACCGTCACTTCCGTCAAAGACGTGTCTTTTGCAACAGAAAGCATATTGTCTGTCAATGTTACTCCCGCTATTTCTTTTTTTAACCTATAAGAAACATTAACATCATTTGCATCAGCTGAAGTGCCATCATAATATTTTGCAGATGTTTTTAATTCTTTTGTTTTTCCCTTTGAAATATTTCCATTATCAACTACAAGTTTCTTTAACTTTTTCTGGCTAACCTCTACATTTTTTGCATCCGTTGTATCTGTAAGGTCAATTGTAAAAGTAACATCAGATGGAGCCTCTATGGTCACGCTACGATTGCCACCACTGCCTGATCCATTTCCCCATGGCTTATCCCATCCGCAGTTCTCAGGATCCTGTAAAATCTTATAGGAATATGTTCCTGCTGCAACATTATGAAAAGTAATGCTGAACTTATTTTTATTTGAAACATCCTGCAACAATACATTTCGCGTATCTTTTGCATCCCAGTTGCTATTTCCAGTCAATCCAGAATCTCCTGCAAGTGTAAATGTATTTTTAATTTCAGCAGCTTTAATTTCTATTGTTTTTTCAGCACTTGTATACCATTTTTCCACTGAAGGATCAAAATATGCTTCTTCATGTCCTTCCTTTGCAATTTGAGCATTCCAGCATTTGTATTCTGGTTTACCAGCTTTATTAACAAACTGCAAGCCATCTATAGTTCCGGAAATTGTTACATAACCCCATTTTTCGTCATCTGCTTGAAATAACGCAGGAAATTCAGGATGTTCTTCATCAACCGCTCCCCACGTAGAAGGACGAAATTTGTGTTCTTCATCCCCACTAATTGTTACGCTATTCCCCCATGCATTTACACACCAATCATTTACTGATGTTCCGTTTGGCAACTCAAAATATAATTTTACAGTTGCCTCTTCTGCCTTCGCCTGTACCGCCCCAATCGGCAAAAGTGTCAGAACCATCGCAATTGCAAGTAAAAAACTTACAAAACGGTTCTTTGTTGAAAACCTTCTCTCTCCCATTTTTTCCTCCTTTTGAATGATTTTTCGGGTTTTTTCGTTTTTCATTATACTTTAAAATGTATACGAAATAAAGTTGGAAAAACTGCCAAAAAACCTCTGGAAATTTTGTCTAAAAATTCCAGAGGTTTTTTCAACTTATTATACACATTGTATATTCATTTTTATTGCTGCAGTACCAGCTCGCGCCCTGTCACATCCAGTTCCATGCTCTGTGGATCTTTTTTATACTGCTCAAGCACGGTCAGCCACAGCATATGTACTTCGTAGATCAGCATCTGATCCGCCTCCACTGCATACGGAGCTAAAACATCCACATCGAAGAAGCGGATGCCAAGCGGTGGCAGAAAAATCAAATTGCAGGACTTCTTTTTTTCTCCGCAGGTATAAATCTGCTCATAAGAAACCAGCAGAAATTCTTTTTCCTGATCCATACAGTGATAGGAAACAAAACACTCATCAATCACCCAGGTCTCTCCCCCTTCGGTTTCCACTGGTTTCTTCGCCGGATCATTGTACTCAGTGGTCTGACACTGAATATCCCAGTGCAGTTTTCCTTCCCGCGTTTTTTGTATCATATCGGTCACTTTACGGACCAGCTGTTCTTCCTTTTTCTTCATTCTTATGCCTGCTCTCTCACATAAATCTGTGACAGATTATTCATGATCGCCGCTGCGACATCCGGTTTATTCATGGAATAAATATGAATGTGGTTGACTCCATTGGCAATCAGATCAATGATCTGCTCGGTTGCATAGGCAATTCCTGCCTGCTTCATAGCTGCAGGGTTGTCCCCGAAACGATCCACAATACTCAAAAATTTGGCTGGAACGAGGTTTCCTGTCAGGGAAATTGTCCGCTTTACCTGTGCAACATTGGTCACTGGCATGATTCCTGCTGTGACCGGCACATCAATCCCTTTTGCAAGTGCCTTGTATAAAAAGCGGTAGTAAATATTATTGTCGAAAAACATCTGTGTGGTCAGATACTCACAGCCTGCATCCACTTTCTCTTTCAGATGAGCTAAGTCTTCATTCATGTTGGAAGCCTCCGGATGTCCCTCCGGATAGCATGCACCACCGATGCAGAAATCACCGGCTTCCTTGATCTCACGGATGAGCTCAATCGCATGGTGATACTGATCCGGAAGTGGGAAATCTGTATTGGTCGGAATATCTCCGCGGAGTGCGAGAATATTTTCAATTCCACGCTCTTTGAGTTCGCTGATTACGGTATGCACCTTCTCCCTGGTGGAAGAAACACAGGTCAGATGTGCAATCGCCGGTACTCCGTATGAATTGATCGCATCTGCGATCTCCACCGTATAATCGCTTGTTCCGCCAGTCGCACCATACGTACAGCTGATATACGCCGGTTTTAATTTTGCGATTTCTGCTGCAATTGCCTTATAATTCTGCAGCTGTGCTCCCTGTTTTGGCGGGAAAATCTCACATGAGATGGTCACCTCATTCTTCTTTAAAATTTCCGATACTTTCATTTTATTTTTGTCTCCTGTTGTTAAAATTTTCGAAGCTCATCTGTGCCGTCATCCACAGTATTGACAATACGCTTAATCCGTACAAAATAGGAATAATTATCATTTACATGAACTTCACAGCGATCTCCGACTTTATGCCCGAAAATAGCTGCGCCAAGCGGTGATTCCCTGCTGATCAGATTTTTCAGTGAATTGCTTCTGACTGTTGTCACCAGTTTATATGTTTCCGTCACATCGTCCTCTTCAAAATAAATATCGACGGTATTGTTCATTCCAACTTCATCTTCCGGAGAGTCTTCAGAAACAATCACTGCTGTCTTGATCATTTTTTCCAGATAACGGATACGGCTTTCATTTTCGTTTTTGAACTTTTTGGCTGCCTTATATTCAAAATTTTCGCTCAGGTCTCCCTGGGCACGTGCTTCTTTTACATCTTCGAGGGCTTCCTTCCGAACCACCAGCTTCCGGTGCTCGATCTCTGCCTCCATTTTTTCAATATCCTTTTTTGTTAATTCATCATGCATATTCTGCCTCCAGATATTACTCTAACATTTTACATACAAAATCGCAAGTCCTATCTTCCTGCGTACAGACACTGATCAGATATCTGTCTTTTATGGTTCCCAGCGGAATTTCTTTATAGTATTTCCCATGCAGGGTATCCACGGTATGAAATGCCTTTTTCATTCCTTCCCCGGTCATTTTCACATAGCTTTCTTTTCTTGTCCAGAACCGGAGCAGTTCCTGCGGATCATCCCCGGCATCTTTCCACCGGTTCCATTCCGCTTCCGTTAATATCCGCTTTGCCAGCTTCTGATTGCGGGCTTCCTGCCAAAAACGGTTCTGCTGTTCCACATCCACACCTACCGGGACATCCGACAGTGCTCCCACTGCGTATGCTCCCGCATGGCTTAAATTAAAGAAAACCCCATCTTTTTTCAGACGCGGCTTTCCATGTCCTTCCAGCCCAAAAGATTCTTCGGCATAAGGGATCTGTTCTTCCAGCAGCATATGCCGGAGCAGAAGACCCGCCGCTATGGATCTGCTGCGGTTTTCTTTTCCTTTTATTGTTCTTACTTTCTCCCTGCGGCTCTCCACAAGAAGAGACAGCGAAGCCACCTCTTCTTCCGGACGCAGGAGACAAACCGGCCGGATATATAGTTTAAGCATGTAATGCTCCTAAAAATCCACACGCCAGCACAAAAATGCCAAGAATGATCCTGTAATATCCAAACACCTTGAAATCATGTTTTTTAATATATCCCATCAGAAAACGGATAACGATCAGGGAAACCACAAATGCAATGACACATCCCACAAACAGGATAATGACCTCAGATGTCGAAAAATCCAGTCCAAACTTTGCAATCTTTAGGATACTGGCACCAAACATAACCGGAATGGCAAGGAAAAACGTATACTCTGCCGCAACAGTTCTGGACACCCCGATCAACAGTGCTCCGACAATCGTTGCACCGGACCGGGAGGTTCCCGGAAAGATCGCAGCGATCAGCTGAAACAGGCCGATAAAAAGTGCCGTATCATAACCGATATCCGCAAGCGTATGGATTCTGACATTTTTCCCTTTATGGGAATTCTCAATCAGAATAAACGCAATACCAAACAGAATCAGCATGACAGATACCATCTGGTAATTGTAAAAATGTTCCTCCACCCAGTCATCCGCAAGAACACCGATCACCGCTGCCGGAATGGTAGAAACCAGAATATGAAACCACAATTTAAAAATATCTGTTTTGATCCATGCGCCCGGTCCCCGTTTTGCCAAAGGTGCCACGTTATTTTTTCTTCCAAACGGCCAGATCTGACTCCAGAATAAAACAACGACTGCAAGAATCGCCCCCAGCTGGATTACGACCTCAAACATGCTGTAAAATTCATCACTTACCTTCAGTTTGACCACTTCATTCAGCAGAATCAGGTGTCCGGTACTGCTAATGGGAAGCCACTCGGTCACGCCTTCCACAATTCCAAATAAAACGGCTTTTAATACCTCAATCAGTTCTATCATTTTTTCCCTTTCTATCGCTTACTTTCGTCAAAATCCATCTGATCCATATATTCCTGCGAAAAATCCGGATGGGTAGACAGCTCTATATAATGCATACTTTTCCGGATTGTTAAAAGCTGCTCTCTTGCTTTTTGGGAAATAGCTGCGGATACCGCACCTTCTCCGGCCGCGTTTCCAACCGACTCCGTAATCGGAAGTAATTCCTTTGGAATCAGTCCAATCGCCGCTGCCGATTCTTTTTTCAGATAGCTGCCAAAACCACCTGCGAGAATGACATGATCCAGCTGTTCATAAGAAGTATGACTGTCCTGTAGCAGAATCCGCATTCCGGCTGCAAATGCTGCCTTTGCAAGCTGTAGTCCCCGGATATCTTCCTGCGTCACACATACCTTATGCGCCAGCCAGACACATGGCTGCCCTGCATATTCTCCCAGGTATTTCCGGTAAGCAACTGAGACCGACTGTTTCTGCTTTAACAATCCTGTGTGATCAAGAAGCCCCATCTCTAAAATAACCGCAAGTGCATCAATCAGACCGGAACCGCAAATACCACACGCCTCCTCGTCTCCGATTACCTGCACCCGGATTCTTCGCTGGTCGAGCCAGACATGGGATATCGCTCCGGCCGCTGCCGGCATTCCCATCGCCATCTCCGCACCTTCAAATGCAGATCCGACCGCCGTGGCACAGCAATAAATCTGATCTTCGTTTCCGACCGCCATCTCTCCGTTCGTTCCAATATCCAGAAGAAGCACTTTATCTTTGGGTTTCTTCTGCATCACTGCCAAAAGATCCGACGTAATATCTCCTCCGACAAATCCTGCAACCGCCGGTGCTATGTATACCGATCTGCAATCCGTAAGTCCCAGCTGCTCTCCGGTATACTCTTTTCCAAAGAATTCCTGCGGCATAAACGGCGTCACCCCGATGGAAACAGGCGAAATTCCCGCGAACAGATGACACATTACCGTATTTCCCACCACGGCAAGACGCTGAATCTGTTCCCCTCTCCCTGTTTTTTTCTGCAGTGTCCGAAGCATCTGTGCGATCTGAAAAATAATCTGTTCTTTTAATATTTCCAGTTTTCCTGCTTCGGCTGCCTGAATACGTGAAAGCACATCTGCACCAAAACTTCTCTGTGCGCTTGGTTCACTGACCGTTGCCAGCTTTTCTCCTGTCTTTCCATCGATCAGATGGCAGACCACCGTCGTAGTACCGATATCGCATGCCGCATCCAGCCCTTCTCCGTCATCCGCCGGATAATGTGTGACCGTTCCGTTTTCTGCAATTTTAGACTTCTGTGCGCGAAGCTGCACTTTCGGAATTGTGATACGCATACCATCGGTTACTTTTGTCATACAGGCAAGTACTTCTCCCATATGTTCCACCTCTACGGTACACTTTCCGCATCTTCCCCTGCCGCCGCATGGCGCTGTCAGCACATGGATTCCATGTTCCTGAAGTGTCTCTAAAATGGTTTTTCCTTCTTCTGCATCAAGTTTATGTGATTTTTTTTCAATTATTACTTCTATCTGCATAGGCTTTCTTATACTCTAAAAGCAGCAAACCGGATCAGATTCGATTCGCTGCTTTTTACAGGCTCTGTTACTTGTTTCGATTACTTGTTCAGAGAAGACTCACGGTAAATGATATCATCTCTTCCCGGTCCGTTGGAAACCATGGTGATCGGATATCCAATCTGTCCCTCGATAAACTCAATGTACTTGCGGCAATTTTCCGGAAGTTCTTCATACTTCTTGATACCGCGGATGTCACATTTCCATCCCGGAAGCTTTGTGAGTACCGGCTTTGCCTTCTCCAAGAGACTAGTAACCGGAAATTCGGTTGTCACTTCTCCGTTGATCTCGTATCCGGTACATACCGGAATCTCATCCAGATATCCTAATACATCAAGTACAGTAAATGCTACATCGGTTGTTCCCTGCAGACGACAGCCATATTTGCTGGCTACACAGTCGAACCATCCCATTCTTCTCGGACGTCCGGTGGTTGCACCGAACTCTCCACCATCTCCACCGCGGCGGCGAAGTTCATCTGCCTCATCTCCGAAAATCTCACTTACAAATGCACCGGCACCTACAGCAGAAGAATATGCCTTACATACGGTAATGATCTGTTTGATCTCATATGGCGGAACTCCTGCCCCGATTGCACCGTATGCAGCCAGTGTGGAAGATGAGGTAACCATCGGATAAATTCCGTGATCCGGATCTTTTAATGTTCCAAGCTGTCCTTCTAAGAGAACCGTCTTTCCTTCTTTGAGTGCCTTGTCCAGGAATAAGGAAACATCACATACATATGGAGCTACCATATCGCGGTACTCATGTAATGTATTTAATAATTCATCCGTATCAATCAGTGGCTTGTGATACAGATGCTCTAAGATTACATTCTTCTGCTCTGCAACACGGACTACCTTTTCCTTTAACAGCTCATCGTCGAAAAGCTCACTTACCTGAAAACCGATCTTTGCGTATTTATCTGAATAAAACGGAGCAATACCAGATTTTGTCGATCCGAAAGATTTTCCTCCCAGACGTTCCTCCTCGTACTGATCAAACAGTACGTGATACGGCATCACAATCTGTGCACGGTTGGACACAAGAATCTTTGGCATCGGAACGTTGCGGTCTGTGATGGACTTAATCTCTTTGAAAAGACGTGGAATATCAAGTGCCACACCATTTCCAATCACACTCGTTGTATGACTGTAAAATACTCCGGACGGAAGTGTATGTAATGCAAACTTTCCGTAGTCATTTACGATTGTGTGTCCTGCGTTCGCACCTCCCTGAAAACGTACAATGATATCGGCCTGCTTTGCAAGCATGTCCGTAATCTTGCCTTTGCCTTCGTCGCCCCAGTTAGCGCCAACAACTGCTTTTACCATCTTTTATTCCTCCTGTATGTCTGCTTTAACTTTCCGTGCGCACTTTTTTACGCACGAAAACGGACAGGTGTAAAAACCCATCCGTTTTTACTTTATGATTATAAAGGATTCCCACTGAAATTACAAGTCATAAACTTTAATTTGTTAGCATATGAAAGTTTCCAAAAGCTGCCTGCTACGCTTCAATCTTTTTGGAACATGCGATCGCAAGTGCTCCCGGTCCGATATGACAGGCAATGGATAATGACAGTGGCTGCATGACGATCTCATTGTCTGGAAAGACAGCCTGCACTTCTTCTTTGAATGCCTCAGCGGCTGCAGTGTCAAATGTATAGGCCAGTTCCAGATTCATCTTCTCCCCATCCGGGCTGTGAAAACGCTTCTCAAAATCGTTTTTCATAGCCTCGGTCATGATTGTTTTTGCCTGTTTTACCGTACGTGCCTTTGCAAATGCATCCAGCTTTTCTCCCTGGATCTGCAATACCGGTTTCAGTTTCAGTAAGGTTCCCAGTGCTGCTGCTGCCGGTGTGATACGTCCGCCCTTTTTCAGATACTCCAGTGTGTCAACCATAATGTATATGGAGGATTCAAATTTTTCTTTTTCCAGAATCTCTTTGATTTCTTCTGCACCTTTTCCCTGCTCTGCCAGCATTTTGGCATCGAGCACGGACTGCCGCATCGTTACGGAAATACGCTGGTTATTGACTACCTGTACTTTTCCGTCATAGTCCTGGGAAAGCATATATGCCGTCTCACAGGAACTGCTTAAGCCCGAAGACATCGGTATGTATACAATTTCATCGTATTCTTTCAAAAGTTCATCCCATTTATCGGTCACATCTCCAACCAGCGGCATGGAGGTTTTGATCTCTCCGCCCTCTTTGAGTTTCTGATAAAACTGCTCCTGTGTCAGGTCAATATCTTCATAAAACATCTGTCCGTTAATATAAAAAGGCATCGGCATTACCACTACGCCAAGTTCTTTTGCCTCGCTTTGTGTAATACCACTGTTACTGTCCGTTACAACAATCACTCGATTCATTTTTTCCACTCCTGATTTTCGTTGTTTTTCCAAACGGTTCCTTTGTCTTTGAACCGTTACGCTTTTACTATCATATCATAGGACAAAAAAAATGAAAAGCCTTGATTTTCAAGGCTTTTCATATCTATTTCACATGGTTTTTGATACTATGTTTACTTTATAACGCAGCGGTTATGTCCGATTACATCATTCCGCCCATTCCCGGAGCACCACCGGCTGGCATTGCAGGAGTATCTTCCTTAATGTTTGCAACAGCAGACTCTGTGGTAAGTAATGTAGAAGCAACGGATGTTGCATTCTGCAGGGCACTTCTTGTAACCTTAACCGGATCAAGAATTCCGGATTCTACCATGTCAACATACTCTTCGGTAGCTGCATTGAAACCGGTTCCCGGTGCAGATTCCTTTACCTTATTGATGATAACAGCACCTTCAAGACCTGCGTTTGCAGCGATGTAATACAAAGGAGCTTCCAGTGCCTTTAAGATAACCTTCGCACCGGTCTTCTCATCTCCTTCTAAGGAATCAGCAAGCTCTGCAACCTTCTTGGATGCATGGATGTATGCAGATCCACCACCTGCGATAATACCTTCCTCGACTGCTGCACGGGTAGCATTTAATGCATCTTCCATACGAAGCTTTGCTTCTTTCATCTCGGTCTCTGTTGCAGCACCGACACGGATGACTGCGACACCACCTGCCATCTTTGCAAGTCTTTCCTGTAACTTTTCTTTATCAAACTCAGAAGTGGTCTCCTCGATCTGTCCACGGATCTGTTTGATACGTCCCTGAATCTTATCCTTGTCTCCGGCGCCATCCACGATAACGGTATTCTCTTTCTGAACCTTAACGGATTTTGCACGTCCAAGCATATCCATGGTGGTATCTTTCAG
>ENA-OPSY01001417-OPSY01001417.1-human-gut-metagenome-genome-assembly--contig:-NODE-1417-length-13948-cov-5.364932_pt1 | contig 13948 bp, 9 predicted proteins | sample MGYA00241464_ERZ501920 | MGnify/ENA primary metagenome ERZ501920 (study PRJEB25962, sample SAMEA2042396) | human gut metagenome | biome: human gut; feature: human-associated habitat; material: faeces...
AGCCTGTCATTGTCACCCGCCCACTGGGTATCCACGGTCGTGACCCATCGGAGATAACCATGGAGATACATCTGGTAGCCGGCACTGAACGATCTTGCCCCGTTCATGCTACGCTTGGAAAATCCCGTCCGAGAATGGAGAACTTCAGATTCTACTACTCCCAGAGAAGGAAGGTCATTACCGAATTCGTAAACCTCCTTTTTCTCAGGGTTATGCCAGTCGAACAGGCTCCCGCACATGATGATCAATTCCACCTCGTTGGGCACCCGCCAGGTTCCCAGGTCGCTCTTGTCCGCCTCCTGGTAATAATAGGCGCACGGGCTGTTTCCCTGTTCGATGTCCGCCATCAGCGTGCTCCAATCCTGTAAGTAATACTCGCTCTTCCTGTCAGGATTATTCAAATCCTTGGGCTTATCTATCTTATTGGCGATATACTTGGCCACCTCAAACCCGTTCTTGTAAATGGTGTTGCTCTGGGAGTCCTCATCATGCGCGGGCAACTCGTAAATGGCTCTTACTCCACGCGTCATGCTGTATGGCAGGTTATCTGCCCTAAAGACCAGATATTCCTCTTTCGTCCTGTTATTGACAAGAGACTTGTTCAGTTCCTTGCCCAACTCCTCGATGTGATAGCTTTCTTCCCCAGACTCCAGCATCCCCAGATCCCTGATCAACCTCACTTCCGAGTAGGGGGTGCGGTCCCCGGGTGAGTTCCCTCCCTTGTAATAATCAAAGTTTGCGATGGGAGTCACGCTGCGGGACTCCAAGATACAAATATAGGGGTTGGAAGAGTATAAAGAAAGGTTTGTACTTGCCATAAAGGCTCTTGACATATAAAATGCTGTGGCGTTGTCCGAGGGGGCGTGCCCGTGCAGCCTGGAATGTAACGGCAACGCCCGTTCCCCCACGAGAAGCATACCGCTCTCGCTCACCGAAGGAATATACCACTTCATCTCGGCGGCCTGCATCCGGCCATCACGGTTATCATCCCGGTTCCGTAAAAACGGGGTGAAACAGGCATATTCGGCGTGGTAATTCTTGGCTGCCAAATTATAATGGTCTCTGCTGAGAGTCAGCTTCGCGTTGTCCACCTTCGTCATGACCTGCCATAACTGGTCTTGTTTACTTCTTCTCATCGGGTCAATCATGACCTCTTGACTGAAGTCGCCCGACCTTGCCATCACCTTCCAGGTATTCGACCAGCCGTTGGATGTATATTTATTATAAAAAGCATCCGGTTCTCCCGGAGCCTTCACCATAAAGTCCAGGTCGGGTGTCTCGTTCACGTTTTCCACCCCCCAGACACGCATGCCTTCGGGTCCCTCCGTAAACACCGTCTTGATGGACATCTGACGGATGGAAACGACAGCCTGGTGATAACGTGACTGCCCGTCGGGGGAGATTTCATGCGACGTGTTCACCAGCAGGTCGAAAGTCCGATCCGGGGCGTTGGCAAAGGTTTTCCACAAGTTCTTGTCCTCGGGGGCGCCATCCTGCATGGGGTTCCGCTCGTAGAAATACTCGTTGGCGTAAACCGTCACCTTGCAAAGCCCCGTGGAGGCATTAAATACATAATCGGGCTCTTTGACAAGTCGGTAAAGAAACTGTTCCAGCGAAAGCAGATGCGCCCCCGTGTTGGAGTAATATTCCATGGTTTCGTTTCCATTGTCAGACAGGGTGCTCGGGTGGATGAAGAACGCGAGCCAACCAGTGTCTGCCTTCTTCTCCCCTGAAGGAACGTATCCGTTATCCTCCAGCTGTTCCAGCTCCGCCCTCGTGTAAGAGACTATCTTGTCACAGAACGGGGTGCGTATGGCAAAGGAGATCATCGCGTCGTCCTTCAAACTGCCATCCGGATTGAAGATGGCAAGCTCGTCCTTGTTGAAACGCATCAGGCCCTGTTCATAATGGCAGTCAAAACTGAAGGAGCGGTGAGCGTCATATACAAGGCCTTCCACCCCGGGAGCGGGCTCCTCTTCCCGGTCCTTGTCGGACATCGCCTCCACTACCAGGTCGTTCATCCCCTTGATCGTCACGTTATAGGTATAGTGCACGTTACGTTCTATATCATAATCGTTGACCGGATCATTCTCCGCCGTGTATCCCAGATAAACGCGGTAGGTCACCCTCCCGAAACGCTCCGTTGAGACTTCACCGGTTGTCATATCCTGGCGTAACTCACCCGTGAACTCGATGTAGGGAGCCAGATCCGGAGCGTATTCTGTAGCTCCGTTCTGCACGTTCGGCTTCTCCGTAGCATCGGGAACGGGAGACTTCACTTGTTTCTGCCGCAGGTCATACCCCTTCCTCTCCGCATTGTAACCGGGAGAGGCGGGAGTTATCATTTTTTTTGCCAATTTCCGGTTCTCCGGAAGGTAAAACGTAGTAGTAGTAGTAGTAGCGTCGCCCTCGAACTGGAATAATTCGGACAACCAGTACGAATCCATCTCCATCCCGCCGGCATCCCAGGGAGCCCCGGCGTCACTGCCCTTGACATGCTCGGTGACAAAGGTCGAAGCCGGCACGTTACCGACTCTCCATGTCCCGGGCACGAACGTGAGCCCCTCCCCGGTTTTCAGGTTGATCGTGATTTTCGCCTCCGCACGTTTCAGGGAGACCTCGAGGCGCCTGGTGTCGGGACTGATCTCCTCCGTCTTGGTAACTGACATCAGCAGGTTCCCGTTCGGTCGGAACAGGGTACGGGCGGTCATCTCCGCCTTGACCCTCTGAATGTCCGAAAGGGACGACACGCCAGCCAGGATCCCGGGCTCTACCTGAAACAGCCCGTCACCATCCGATTTATAGTTCGCCAGCAGGACCAGCGTCTTCTCTCCCGAGGTAATGGGGATGTTTTTCAGCAATCCCATGCTCGTGGGTGCATCCGTGTCCTTCTCGCCGGTTGCCGTTTCCAAGGCAGCAGCGGCCTGATAAAGCTCCGCACGGGGATACTCCCGGGAGAACTCCACGCCGCCGCGGGAATCGAAAACCCACAGGTAAAGGTCGTATATCTTTCTCTCCTCGCCTTCCGGCAGGCCCGAACGTGTCTTGGCCCTGTTGGCTGCCGTACCCACGCTGATATCTACCGTCGTGGGCACGCCTTCCGGGACACCGCTGCCCCGAAGCAGCTCCTCGTCCGTACAGCAGGTAAGAACGGGCAGTAACAAAAGAATGAAACAAGTTATTTTCAGCCTATATGCTTTCATATATAATAAAAATTTATAATGACAAAATCGTGAACATCACTGAAAAGGAGGGAACTCCACATCCTTCCGCTCCCAGGATTCCACCCGGTAGATAATCTCTCTGTCTGCGGCTTCCGGCAAGACCATGAATACCTTATAATCCCGGTTCGGGTAAATGGGGCCGGAATACACCCCGGGAGAACTTTCCTCGCCAATGTCAAGCAAAAAGGTCCTTGTCCTGGTCTGTGAGATGTCTCCTCCTGTATAATACTCCACTGTCAGCTGTATCTTCGGGTGAGGGTGTCCTTCCTGCCAGGAATTGGCTTCCGGAATATACGGGGCCAGGTACTGGGGAAGGAAGAACTGCTCGTATTTTTGGGCGTCCATTTTCGTATAGTCAATCTCTCCGCCGGCATTGAGGGGGGCCTCGTAGATGGTCAGTTGCACTTCATTTTTTATTCCATAGGAATACGTGCCCGTATGCTCCGTGTTCTTTCCCGTTCCCGGGGTGGATCCTGCAAGCTGGCCGCCGTCCGAGTCATTCTCCCTGAAAGAAGGAGACATCAGTACCGGAAAGTTCAAAAAGGCAATCCTTTTATAATTATAAGTGATCTGCTCAAAGGGGGCAATGCTTGCGATGTATATTCTGACACGGGAGAAATCACGGAACAGCGGGATTGTGATATCCTGCACTTGCTCCCCGGAAGCGGGCTGGACGGCCGTGGACAGCTTTCCCGAAAGCATGCCCATATGCAACCTGTTGGATATTCCGGGAGCGTCATCCCAAGAGATATTGGAAGTTGTTGTCCAATCTATAATCTTCTCATCCGACGGGGAAGGAGTCACACCATCGTACGGGTTGTCCACCGGAATGCCGAGACTGCCGTCATCCTGCTCCCTGATGATGGCAGGGAATGCGGCTCCGACAATATCCTCCCTGTCCACCTCCTCCATGCCTTCCCCGAGGAAGTCCCATGGAACCGCGTTCTGCAGGATTCCTCCGGGCGTATAATAGGGCAGGTCCTTTCCTGTCTGGTTGGGGGCATAGAAAGCATAGAATTCACTCTCGCCTTTGGGGATGCGTATCTTGGTTTGATATTCCCCCTCCGCGTTGCCCGAACTGAAAGGAAGCAGGCGACTGTACACATACCGGTTCTGCTCCTTGTTGAAAACCATAAGTGCTATTCTGGGCTGTGCGGGGGCTTGGGGAAACAGTGTGCCGGTTTTATACCAGTTGGCCGGATCGGAGGAATAAAGGTCCAGCATCTCACTTCCCCCGGCTGTTACGCCACGGGTTGACAGGTTCAGCCTGACGGTCACGTCATCCTCTCCGGAAAGCCGTTCCGGGATATCTTCTTCGTTCCGGCATCCTGTCAGGGCAAGGAAAAAGAGCGGCAACACCGTCATCTTTATTTCCCACGATCTTCCGGAGATCATTGAGAAATCCGATACAATCACCATTCTTCGTGATGGTGTATACATTGATACCGTAAAGAGTAAAGATGTCAATGAAAACGATTTAAAGAAACTCATGGTTGGACGTGAAGTAACGGGCGATTATTACCGCAGCGACTATGGAGAGAAGATTTCGGATGAAGTGGTTCTTTCTGCAAAGCACGTTACCGTACCTGGATTGATCGAGGATGTCAGCTTTGATCTGCACAAAGGCGAGATTCTTGGATTTGGAGGACTTTCTGAGTCTGGTATGCATGAGATCGGTAAAGCAATCTTTGGTGCATCCTATGACAGGGAAGGAACCGTAGAGCTGGCAGATGGAACCCAGATCAACGATATTCCGACCGCAATCAAGCACAGTATTGCATATACATCGAAGGATCGTGATAATGAGTCGGTTGTGTTAAACCAGAGTATCGGAGATAACATTTGTCTGCCGTCACTGGATGAACTGTCCGGACCGGCACATCTGATCAGCGATAAGAAGAAAAAGGATTTTGCAAACAAATTTGCAAAGCAGATGTCCGTTAAGATGGTCGATGTCAACCAGTTCGTTTCCAACCTGTCCGGTGGAAATAAGCAGAAAGTCGTTCTGGCAAGATGGATCGGAAAAGATTCCGATATCGTTGTACTCGACAGCCCGACACGAGGCATTGATATCAAGGTAAAGCAGGATATTTACCAGTTGATGAATCAGATGAGAAAAAATGGAAAATCCATTATCATGATCTCCGAGGAATTGATGGAGCTGATCGGTATGTGTGACCGCATCATGATCATGAAAGACGGCAAGATCAGCGGAGAACTTGAGCGTGACCAGAACCTTGATGAAAACGGTCTGATTACGATGATGGTATAAGGAGGCAGCTATGGGAAGTCAAGCAAGTGTAAATACAAACGATAAAGAGCAGCAGCTCAAGAAAGCATCAAAAATGTCGCTGATCCGTTCACTTCTTCCAATTGTAGGACTGGTGGTTATTTTCCTGTTATTCAATTTCCTGACAGATTTTCGAATGATGGGTAATATGTCACTGGTACTCTCACAGGTATATGTGACGATGATTTCTGCGATGGGCGTATTTTTCATTATGACAATGGGTGGTCTGGATTTCTCTCAGGGATCTATCCTCGGAATTTCTTCCATTGTGGTATGTATGCTCTCAAAATACAGCATTCCGCTGGCAATTATAGGTGGTATTGCAGCAGGAGCGGCAATCGGTGCGATCAACGGTTACTTCTATGTAAACCGTAAGATCAAATCCTTCATTGTAACAATTTGTACCATGTTCTTATTCCGTGGTTTTATCAAGTACCTGACAACCAACGCTCCGGTAGCCGGATCTGCAAAGCTGATCAATTATGACAGCACAGCACTGAAAGTTGCCTGCACGGTTGTGATACTTGCTATTGGATTTGTGGCATTCCGTTTTACAAAATTCGGAACTTATTTAAAGGCAATCGGTGCAGGAGAAAAAGCAGCAATGTTCTCCGGTATCCGCACCGACAAAATGAAATTCCTGATCTATGTACTGGCAGGTGCCATCACAGGATTTGCAGCATTTATCAATGTTATCAAAGTCGGATCTGTTACATCTTCCGGTGGTAATCAGTTAGAGACACAGATCCTGATCGCACTGGTACTTGGTGGAATGCCAATTTCCGGTGGTGCAAAGGTTCGTTTCGAGAATATTATTGTCGGATCATTACTTTACATCGTATTAAACAGTGGATTAACCATGATGGGATTCTCTACACAGATGATGCAGCTGATCCAGGGTATTGTATTCCTGATCTTCGTTGCAGTATTTGCAGATCGTGAGTCTATTCAGGTTATCAAGTAAAAACATAAAAAGGCAAATGGAGAGGCTATGCGTAATACAGAACAGGATAATTTGAAATATCAGAAATTATATCATTGGGCACATACGTTAATCACCAGTGGCGTAATTAAAAATATGGATAAGTTTCCGTCTGAGACCATTCTGCAGAAGAAATTCGGTTATTCCAGGCAGACGGTGCGCACAGCTCTCCAACAGTTAGAGGATGAGGGGCTGATCACCCGGGTACGCGGAAGCGGAACGTACGTGTCTTATGAAGGCAGTACCGAGAACGAATCGCGTCAACGGGTTGGTCTGCTCCTTAGTTATTATTCGGATTATTTATTTTCACAGGTGTACGATGGAATTGAATCGGCACTGAAAGAAAAAGGGTATGGAATTGAAGTCGCGGTAACAAAAAACAGACTGAATGATGAGGCGATCTATCTGGAGGGACTGTTGAAAAGCAATGTTTCCGGATTGATTATCGAAGGTTCCCGGTCGGCATTTCCAAACCCGAATATCCGTTTGTACCGGGAAATACGAAAACAAAATATACCAACACTTTTTATTCATAATCATTATGAAAACCAATTATTTGACAGTGTGGAGATGGAGGATGCCAGAGCTGCATATGAGCTGACAAAAATACTGATTGAGCACGGACACCGCCGGATTGGCGGTATATTCAAATATGATGATATGCAGGGGATCGAGCGTTATAAGGGTTTTATCCAGTGCCTCTCCGATTACGGGGTAAAGTTTGATGACGATTGTGTCCGCTGGTATTCGACCAAAGATATGGATGAAAAACTTGGGAAAAAGGGAATGCTTCATATGTATCGCAGAACAAAAGACTGTACGGCAATGATTGTGTATAATGACGAGGTTGCCGGTTATTATATGGAGTTTCTGGCAGACCGTGGACTTTCCGTTCCGGAGGATGTTTCCGTAGTATCTTTTGATGATGCGGAGCTGCAGCAGGAACAGAAAGTGAAATTATTGTCAGCAGTGCATCCGAAGTATCAGCTGGGACGGATTACCGCCAAAAATCTTTTGCGGATGATGGAGGATGAGAACTGGCAGGAAAGAAATTATTCGTATCGTTTTCCGGTGAAGCTAAATGACGGAAATTCCGTGCGGGCGATCGATAGGAGATAAGGATGAAAAGACATCTGTTTTCTTTTAAAAAATAGAAAGCAGATGTTTTTTTGTTGAAAAAATATGGGATGATTGACAGGAAAGAAGCCATTAGAGTATCATAGGTTTAGCAATGGATCAGGGAGTAGAAAAACGTGACAACATTTGAAATGCTGCAGGAACTGCTTGCGCAAAATGAATTTGAACTTTTATTGCCGGAGGATCATACAGCGAATACAACAGAGCAGGATATCCGGTTGGTTTATCAAATGAATGATACCGTGGAGAGTTTTCTTGTTTTTCGGGAAGCAATCTTCACAGGCACATACAAAAAGGATTATGAAGGGAAACTGGATGCCTCTTATGACCGGGATCAGGACCGGTATGTGCTTGGGGTGCGGCAGGGAGACAGTGTTATTACCCTGTTTTATCAGAAGCTGGAGCTGGAAGTAAATCTATATAACTACGGAGAGATTGCACATTTCTGGGTTCCGCGGTATGAAAATCTGCGTCAGCTGGAATTTCGGATTGCAGTGCTGTGGGACAAGTATACCTATTTGGGGGAAAATTATTGCAGTGAGGGGGAAAAGCATCTGGTTCATCTGGCGGATGTCCCGGCACTTAATTTCTGTTCTTACTGTGCTGCACCGGAACCGTATATGGTGCCACATGAGATGCCGAAAGAGTCTTTCCTGCAGGGACTGGATGTGATGGAGCAGCTGGCGAAGCAGGCGAAAGACTGGCTGCTGGTTGGCTGGATTCACTTTTATCGCAGACATCCATCAACGATTGTAACCAGATGGGTGGCACACGTCCTGCACCATAGCATTCATTTTGGCTTTGTGAAAACACTTACGGAAACGATCAAAAAGGAGACGGCCATCTATCCGCGACGCCTGTTCGGAAAAAGCGGAGAGGAACGGCTGGCACTGTGTCTGAAAAAAGCAAACGCACGGAAGGAAGAACTGGAAAAGACGGGCGCATATGTAGAAATTGTGCGGCAGGAGCCATTTACAATTGCAAAAGATCAGCTGGATTTAAAGGTGTATCTGCTGGTCAGCCGCCAGGGGATGGTAAACCAGAAGATTCAGGTGGAGGAAATAGAGTTGTAATATGGTGGCTATTTTTGTGGCTTATTGTTATCTTTGCCAAAGGTATATCCACGACCAAAGCAGGTTAGGCCGAAACTTACCACTGCTATAAAGTCGACAATACTCATGGCTTAGCCCTCCTTTCCAGCGGATTTCTATGTAATCAGAGAGTAACAATAACGAATAAAAAGACAATCAGGTTAGAATTTGATTGAAAGACTTTTTCTAAAATGATAGTATAGATACATGGGAAACTAGAGAGCCGGGCGGCTTACCCTCTTTTTCGGAGGGGCTAACCCTCCAGACGAAAGAAAGGAGGGCGTTGCCAATGTATGTTACATATTCTGATTTGATTCAGATAGGGATATTCATTTGCGCCCTTGTTGGATTGTGTTACACGATTTTCAAGGGAAAACGAAAATAGCCGCCATTACTCGCAATAATGACGGCTGTTGTTAAAACAGATTTTTAATTATTGGGGTAAGCCGCTTCTCTAGCTTTCCCTTTTTCTATACATAGAATAACATATCTTTTGAATCTCTGCAAGGAAAAGTGTGAATCGATTCATAATTTGTTACTGTTCACTCAGCACCTGAACACCATGCTGTTCAGGTACACATTTTCCCCCTTTTTGTGAAATGAGTTGACTTCATCACACAGGTGTAATATATTGAAGAAAACGTATGATTTTCAGAGAGATTACAGAAAATAAAAAAGAGTAGAAAGACAGATGAAATTATCAGAACAGATCAAAAAACAGGATGCAAAAGCATTTACACATAGTGGAAAATTTCATGCGGATGATGTATTTTCATCCGCATTATTGTTGTATCTGAATCCGCAGATTACAATCACAAGGGGAAACCAGGTGCCGGAAGGATATGACGGGATTGTATTTGATATTGGCAGAGGGCAGTATGACCATCACCAGAGAGACAGTCGTGTGCGTGAAAATGGAGTACCATATGCCGCCTTTGGTCTGCTCTGGGAAGAACTCGGAGGCGAAATCCTAGGTGGGACATTAGCGCAGCGGTTTGATGAAGAATTTGTGCAGCCGCTGGATAACAATGATAATACCGGGGAAAAAAATGAACTTGCATCATTGATTGGCAATTTTAATCCGGTATGGGATGCCCAAAAACAGAAGATATATGACAAAAGTAAGCTGACCGCTGGGCAGAAGGAGTGTGGACTGACCGGGGAATTCCTGCATGCTGTCCGGATAGCAGGGCTGATCCTCGAAAATAAGTTCGCACGTTATCGTGCAGACGCGCGCGCGGACGAGAAAATCGATCAGGTACTTGCCATGCAGGAGACACAGGGTGGGGATGCGCGTATTCTGGTGCTGCCGGAATTTGTTCCGTGTCAGAAGAGGCTGAAAGAGACGGATATAGCGTTTGTTATTTTCCCGTCAAATCGTGGCGGATATTGTATCCAGCCACAGAAGAAACCGGATTCCATGAATTACAAATGCAGTTTTCCAAAGCAATGGCTGGGGCTTGAAAATGAAGAACTGCAAGCGGCTACCGGGCTTGCCAGCGCAGGATTCTGTCACAAGGGCGGATTTCTTATGACGGTTGGAGACGAGGCGGATGCCATCAGGGCATGTGAGATCAGTCTGGAAGAATATGAGCAAAAGCCGGTGATTGTGTGTCTGTGGGATGCCGGAGAGGCACAGGAGACAAAAAATTGCGAGAGAGAAGAAACAGAGCATTTGCTCAGACAGATTCCGGATATGACCGATGCACAGATCTGTCACATGACACTTCCGCTTCTTCCAGATCTGGAAGAACAGGGCGTGTATGCGGAAGTTGCAATGGAAAAGGAAGACTGGAAAACGTATATCAAAGATTTTGTAAAACAGGTACTCGAGTATAAACCGGAAGCGGTTTATGTTACGGCAGATCTGTTTGCAGCCTATCCGGTGGTGCATGCACTCCGCAAAAAACACATGCCAATACTGATGCACACAAAGAAGGAAGGAAAGACCCGCATCGTGCGGCTTCCTTCGGGATCGTAGACCAGAAAGAGAGGAAGAACAATGGACGAGTCAGGAAACCACAAACAGGCAGAACAGAGGGAGAGAATCCGGTGGATCGTATCGATTTTGATTCCCCTTTTGTGTGCACTTCTGTCATTTTGTGTGATTGCAAAATACACCTCATCTCCAACTATGAAGATAAATGCACACGCGATTCAGTCACTGGATGACAAAAAGACAACTGCATTGGAACTGACGGCAGCGGCAACGGCTGCTTCTGCCGCAATTACGCTTATTCCGGGAGATGCCGGTACTCCGATTGCGGATAAACTGGCCGATCTGAGTTCGTATTTCCTGATAGTTGTCTGTGCAATCTATCTTGAAAAATATCTGGTTACCATTACGGGGCTGGCAGCATTTAAACTGTTGATTCCGATTGGATGTATTTTGTTGTCGCTTTGTTTTGGATTCAAAAAAGATCTGGGCAGGACCATTGCCTGTAAGCTGGTTTTGTTTGGGCTGGCTGTTTATCTGGTAGTTCCGGTAAGTGTCAGGGTTGCGGATCTGATTGATGCGACATATGGAGCTTCCATGGAAAATACCATTGCATCGGCAAAGCAGGCGACGGATGAGATCAAAGGCGAGGCAGATACACAGAGTCAGGAGAGCAGTGGTTCTGATACCGGTGGGAAGAGTAGTTTCTGGTCGGGACTGGTGGACAAAGTTGAGGATACCGTCACCGGAGCAAAAGTAAATCTGGAAAATACACTGAACCGGTTTATAGAAGCGATTGCGGTAATGCTTGTGACTTCCTGTGTAATACCGATTCTTGTTCTGTTGTTTTTTGTCTGGCTTGTGAAACTGGTACTTGGGGTAAATATTACGTTGCCACAGATCGGAAAAAAGAAGAAAGAGGGAAAAAGAATATGAAATTACTGATGAAACAGCGTGTTTTTTCATGGACGGATACCTATGATGTTTATGATGAGGCAGGAAATAAAAAGTATTTTGTAAAAGCAGAATTGTTTCGGCTGGGGCACCAGATCCATGTATTTGATGTTTCCGGAAATGAAATTGGTATGATCAAGCAGCGTCTTTTTACGCTTCTTCCTTCGTTTGATATTATAATCGGTGGACGTGAATTTGGAAATATTCAAAAGGAATTTACGTTTTTTAAACCGCGTTATGAAATTGATTATAACGGATGGCGTTGTGAGGGAGATTTTCTCTCCTGGGACTATGATGTGTATGCGGGCTGCAGTTCAGTCGTGCATATTTCAAAGGAACTGTTCCACTGGGGAGATACCTATACGATTAATATTTTAAATTCCGAAGATGAGATTCCGGCATTGATGCTTGTCATTGCCATTGATGCAGCGAATTGTACACAGGGAAAATAAAAAAGTTGGAATAACGAATCGGTCGTTATTCCAGCTTTTTCATTTCTTTCATTTATTTGCAGGCTTTCGGAAGTGAAAATTTAGTTGCCTTGTTGAAGTTTTTGTATGTAACAGATGTCTTAATCTTGGAGTAGGACATATCGGAATCCGCTACAAGAGAACTAAGATACTCGTTCATGAAGTCTTTCATGTCGATCGTCTGTTTTACCGGATAATAGGTCTTCTTATCAATCCAGAGAGAGATGGTAATCGGAGAAAGAGAACTGTAATCAGAAGATGTTCCCTGTGTGTTATCTCCGTTAAGTCCAAGTTGTGCAAGAAGACCGGCAATATCTTCGCCCTTCAGCTGTGCCTGAATCTGTACGGTTGATTTTCCGTTGACGGTTACGCTGTTTTTGACAATTTTTAAATCCGAATACATATCTGTGGTCTGTACAGAACTGAGCATATCGGAGTAGTCAGACAAATCCAGTGTTGATTTTTCATAGGTTTTGTTATCCGTAGAGGTGTACTGCAACAGTTTGTTGCCTTTTTGTTTTGTGTAGGAGATTACTTTTATTTTTGTGTCCTTACCGTTGGAAGGGATTGTCATCGTCATAACGGTTTTGGTTTTCAGCGGACTGGCAAAAGCAATCGTTGTTGACGTGGTTTTGGTGGATGTGGTTTTTCCCTGAACCGACATGTCCATATCCATGTTCATTTTCATCTCATAGGATTTCAATTTTTCTGTGGCTTTCGCCATTTTGTTGATGTACTGCTTGGCAGAAAGGGTTGCTGCCGCTACAGGAGTAGTGCCGGCAAAAGCGCATACTGCCATAACTGCGGTAAGCACAGCTGCCAGAAATTGTTTCTTTAACTTTTTCATCACTAGAAATGACTTCCACTTCTTCCGTTGTAATCATATCTAGTTTTCCTTTACAAATCGTTGTTTTCGTTAAATGACTTGTTAGATAGAAAACAAGTCCACCTACTAAGATAATAAGTATAATTCCTATTACTAAAGCTATTAATTTCTTCTTGTTTTCCATTTTTTCTCCTTTAAAAAATCACATTTTTCAATGTGATTATAAACGATTTATTAAATTTTGCAATTCTTCTTCACTAAATTGATATTTTGTATTACAGAATTGACATGTAATTTCACAACCATGATCTTCATCAATCATACTTTGAAGTTCTTGTTTTCCAATAGTTGATAAAGCATTGATCATCTTTTCTCTTGAACAATCACAAGTAAAGAATAGATCTTGTCGATCTGTAATTTCAACATCATCAAAAATCATTTTTAAGATTTCTTCTGGTGTTTTTCCTTCATGAATCAATGAAGAAACAGCAGGGAAATCTTTTATTTTTTCTTCAATATAAGAAATATCTTCTTCAGTAGCTTCTGGCAATAATTGAATAATAAAACCACCTGAAGATAAGATTTCATTTGTTTCATCAACTAAAACACCTACAGAAACAACTGATGGAGTTTGTTCACTTGCCATGAAATAATAAGAAAAATCATCACCAATTTCACCTGTTTGAAGTGGTACTGTTCCACAGAAGGGTTCTTTTAACCCCATATCTCTAATCACTTGTAACGTTCCTTGTGTTCCAACAGCCACACCTACTGCTAAATGTCCAGTATCATTATAAGTATAATGAACATGTGGATCACCTACAAAACCTTTAATATGTCCATCACCACGCGTAACAGCCATCATCGTACCAATTGGTCCTCCACCATTAATTGTGACAGTCATTTTTTCATTATTTTTATTCATTGCAGCCATCATAAGAGTAGCTGACATCATTCTTCCAAGAGCAGCAGATGCTGTTGGCCATAAATCATGTTCTTGTCTTGCTTTTTCTAATAAATTCGTTGTTTGGCAGGCAA
>ENA-OPSY01001419-OPSY01001419.1-human-gut-metagenome-genome-assembly--contig:-NODE-1419-length-13914-cov-7.675951_pt1 | contig 13914 bp, 16 predicted proteins | sample MGYA00241464_ERZ501920 | MGnify/ENA primary metagenome ERZ501920 (study PRJEB25962, sample SAMEA2042396) | human gut metagenome | biome: human gut; feature: human-associated habitat; material: faeces...
GATTTATGTTCTAAATTTCATTGGCTTGTAGATAACAAGGAAGAGACAAAAAGAAAATTGAAAATAAAAAATAAGGAATATAGTGATTTATTAGCTGCTTTTAGGAAGAATTGTGAAATCCTATAAAGTAAGAGGGTGTTATGCGATTAGTGAAATATATTGGTAGAATAGCAGAATGGTTGAACATAAAAGACAAGTTAATACTCTTATATGAAAAAGGATACGATAGTGTAAAAACAATTCAAATGTATTTTCTTTTGCCGTTAGATATTTTATATAGAAGGAAGCATTCTATGAAGATAATGACATTGGAAGAGACTATTTTGTACATTCTGGAAAAGGAATGCTCAGTGTCCCGATTTGGAGATGGAGAATTTAATTTGTTATCAGATACTGCAATTGGATTCCAAAATAATAATTTAAAACTGGTTAAAGGGTTAAGAGAAATAGTAAAAAGTGGGGGGGAGAGAAAGTTCTGGTTTGTCTGCCAGGTATTTTTTCGTATGAGAAGGAGTATGAGCGAGGAATGAGACGTTATTTTAATAAAATACTCGTTCATAAAAGAGCAGAGTGGTATTCTTATTGCAATCCAGATTATGTGTATGGAAACGCAGATATAACAAGATGCTACATTGAATTTGAAAATCGAAGAAATGCAGAATATTATTTTTCATTGTTAAAACAAATATGGAATAATCGTGAAATTGTTATTATAGAAGGCGAAAAAAGTCGATTAGGAATTGGAAATGATTTATTTGATAATGCAAGTCGTATTAGTAGAATATTATGTCCGGCGATAAATGCATATAATGTCCACGATGAAATATTAGAATATGTTGTAAGTAAGATTTCAAAGAACAAGTTGTTATTATTAGCTTTGGGACCCACAGCAAGTGTTTTAGCATGGGAATTTTCTGTGAGAGGTTATCAAGCAGTTGATATAGGAAATATTGACAAAGAATATGAATGGTTTCAGTTAGGTGCTACATCCAAAAAGAGAAATCCATTGAAGTTTAGTATGGAAGTGAAGGATGGTATTAACGTTCAGGAGTGTACAGATAATGATTATTTAAAAGACATTATTTGCAAGATTGGTTGTTGAAATGCAGTTTGAACAATTTTTTATAGAGGAGAAGAGGATTATGAAGAAAGAAGCAAATGAAAGAAATTCAGCATTTGATGTATTAAGAATATTACTTGCGCTATTTGTTATAGCACTACATTTTAATAATTCTTGGGGTGGGGGTGCATTTGTTTTTGCAAATGGAATTTCCAGAGAGATTGTTTTACTAATGGAAGCTTTTGCAATTTGTGCAGTTAATGTATTCTTGATGTTGTCAGGATATTTTTTGTGTGAGAGAAAAGATGGAAATGCCTTTAAACCCATTTCACTTATAATAAAAGTAGTAGGGTATAATTTACTGTTTTACTTTTTGTTTTTGATAGGAAATGATGCGTTTTCTATTTCTGGTTTAGTACATAAGTAAACGCTCCATAGGTGGTACTCTTGTAGACCTGCCCATTTTCCTAGATAATTAGCTTACGAAGGTAATCGGTATTTTCGCCGAATTCGTCGAATTCGCCGATTACGTCGAATAAATCGTAAGGAGTCAAAATTAAATGGGTAAATCTACTTCAGTAAAACGTGAAATCCGCTTCCAACAGTGGATTCAACAGGTTAAAGAGTACAATGAAAGGCCAGATGGCATGAGCATGTCCGCCTGGTGTAAATCACGGGGAATTGCGCAGTCTACATTTGCAACACGCTTACAAAAGGTTCAGGACAGATGCCTGGAATCATGTCAGATATCAGCTGAATCCTCTGAACTCTCAGTATTATCAGAGCCCGCTATGCCAGCTTTTGTTGAATTACCAGTTGCCACATACTCATGTAAAGACAAGCCAGCAGCAGTGATATCATGTCCCAACTTTAAGATTGAAATATCTGAATCAGTATCAGAAGCTTTTCTACTAAAGTTAATAGGAGTGATGAAGCATGCTTAATAATGCAACTGGTGGATTCAAAAAAATATATATAGCCTGCGGACAAACGGATCTTAGGCGTGGAATTGAGGGCCTGGCAAACATTATCCGTTTTCAGTTCCAGCTGGATCCATATGATAAGGACACCCTGTTTCTATTTTGCGGCAAAAAGAATACCAGAATCAAAGGCCTTCTATGGGAAGGTGACGGCTTTTTGCTTCTCTACAAGAGACTTGATGTCGGAGCATTCAGCTGGCCTCGTAATACAGCAGAGGCCCTTGAGATTACCTCAGAACAATACAAACTTCTCATGGAAGGCTTCTCCATTGTTGCAAAGCGCCCTATCACAGAGCTTACTAACCCGCCTAGAGCCATTTAGTTTTGTGCAATACGTAGAAAATAAAATCCTTCATTATGGAGCATATTTAATTGTTACCGGCACTTATCCACGAACAGAATACAGATAGTGTAATAAGTCATCTGAATTACACAATCATTATTAATTTCGTGGATAATACCTCTGAAAAACTGGAAATATTCAGTTTCTCAGAGGTGTTATCCACCGTCAAAATGCCTATTGGTTAAATGCCTTAAATTGGCATAATTCAAGGCAATACGCTATAATAGAACTAGTAAAAAGAGAGGTTCCATTATGGCAATTAAGTACACAGAAGAACAACTTAATACAGTAGACAAGTCGCTTATTATACAAATGTTTCTCAATCAGCAGGAAGAGTTGAGTAAAGCCGTAAATCAGATTGAGCAGCTAACAAAAGAGGTTCAATCTGGTAACGACAAGCTGCAGCGCATGATGGAACAGATAATTCTTTCCAACAATGCCCGCTTCGGACGTTCTTCCGAAAAGATGGATAATACTGACCAGATTTCATTTATGGAAGTAGATGGAAACATCATATTTTTTAATGAATCTGAAGCAGTATGCGATCTATCCGCCGAGGAGCCAGAAGACCTGGAGCCTAAGCCACGCGGAAAGAAAAAGGTTGGCAAAAAGGAAGCTGATATGTCAGGTCTTCCTGTAAATCGTGTTAATCACTACATGACAGAAGAAGAGCTTATTGCTGAGTTTGGCGAGAATGGCTGGAAGCAGCTTCCAGATGCAATCTCAAAGCGATATAAATTTATCCCAGCAAAGGTCATAGTTACAGAGCATCATGTAGGTGTATATGCCAGCAAGAAGGATAATCGTATAGTGAAAGCTGATCATCCAAAGGCTCTTCTTAAAGGAAGTCCTGTATCAGCATCTATTGCTGCAGCTATCATGAATGGTAAGTATGTAAATGCGTTTCCTCTTTATCGATTAGAAAAAGAGTTTGAACGCTATGGTCTGGCAATCACCCGCCAAAACATGGCCAACTGGATGATCCGTCTTGGTGAGACCTACATATCAGTTATGTATGATTATCTGCATAAGCTAATCTATGACTATCATGTAATCCAGGCCGACGAAACTCCGGTTCTCGTAAACAAGGATGGCCGAGCTGCAGGTAGCAAGAGCTATATGTGGGTCTACCGTTCAGGGTATATGAATCCTGAACAACAGATAATCCTATATGATTATCAGCTCACCAGAAATGCCTCACATCCTAGAGAATTCCTAAAGGATTTCAGTGGAATCTGTGTGACCGATGGATATCAGGTCTATCACACTCTTGAAAAAGAGAAAGAAGACCTAACCATTGCGGGCTGCTGGGTTCACATGAGACGCCGATTCGAGCAGGCGCTACAAGTGATTCAAAAGGGATCTCAAAAAGGAACCGTATCATACATTGCCATGAAGCAGATTCAGGCAATCTACCGGGAAGAAGGTAAGCTAAAGGATCTGACTTCCAATGAACGACTTGAGCAACGACAGGCAATAATCAAACCGCTTGTGGATGCCTTGTTTATGTACCTAAAACAAAATCAGGCAAATGTATCGGGCTCATGTAAGCTTCAGGATGCATTTAAATATGCATTAAACCAGGAAAAATACCTCAAGGTATTCCTCACAGATGGCGATGTACCAATCGATAATAATGCAAGTGAGCGAGCTATCAGAGGTTTCTGTGTAGGCAAGAAGAACTGGCAGATGATTGATACAATCAATGGTGCCAGAACATCAGCCATGATATATAGTATTGCTGAAACAGCAAAAGCTAATAATCTTAAACCATATGATTATTTTGAGTATCTCTTGGAGGAGATACCAAAGCATATGGAAGATACAGACCGTAGCTTCCTAGAAGATTTGTTACCATGGTCTGAGAATCTTCCAGCACATATCAGAAAATAAAATATCAAACATACAGTCGCCAGGGATGGCGGCTGTAAAATTTAAGGAGTACTCGCTATGGTGCATTTACGTACATAAGGCGTTACCAAGTAACTATTTTGTATGGCTATACGGCACGGTGTATATTTTGTCCCCATGGTTAAATAAGGTGATAAATGATATTTCTAAAGAGCAATTTTTGAAACTGCTATTTGTTTTATGTATATTGTTTGTCATTTACCCGACGGTTGTGGATATATATTGTGGAATTACAGGAACTACAATCAATGGTATAAGTACCATATCGAGTACGGATAGTGGAGCTGGTTATACATTGATTCAGTTTATAGTTGCTTATTATTTAGGGGCATATTTAAAAAAATATCCACTCGAAATAGGTAAAAATTATTGTTTGGCAGGTTACATACTTAATTGTCTTATCATTTTTGGGATAGAACATACTACAATGAATGCTATATTTTATAATAATTTATTTGTTGTTATGTCTGCGTTTTTTATAATGGCATATTTTAGCAAGATTTCATGCAAAAGTAACAAGGTTGTATATGAGTTAGAAAAGGTAACCTTTGATGTGTATATTATTCACTGCTTTTTGTTTGGAATTTGGCAAAGAATGCCGATAGAAGAACTAATTTGTAAAGGAGCAATATATACTTTAGGAACATCTATTTTTATGATTTTACTGATGTATATAATTAGTGCGGGCATAGGCGTTGTTTTCAATATAGTGTTCAATCCTTTAATGAAAAAAATTGAAAAAAGATGGAAAGTATTATATCATGTAGAATAGGATGGAGGAAGATAATGGACGAGTTATTGGTAAGTATTATTGTTCCTTGTTATAATGTATCAAGTACATTGTCAAAATATATTGATTCAATCTTAAGACAGACCTATAAAAAAATTGAAATCATTTTTGTGGATGATGGTTCGACAGATTCCAGTGCAGAGATAATTTATTCATATAAGAATAAAATTGAAGAACAAGGAATGCGTTTTTTTTATATATTTCAGGAGAATCAGGGGTTAGGAGCAGCTATTAATACAGGATTGAAATTCGTTAACGGAGAGTTCCTTTGTTGGTCTGATCCGGATGATTTTTATTATGAAGATTCAATTAAGAAAAGAGTCGAATTATTAATTCGGAATCCAGAGTATGGTGTGGTCAGTAGTGATGCATATGTGTTCGATGAAAATGATTTGAAGAAACCAAAGTATCGAGAGGCGGCACGTTTTGAAAATCGTTTTGAAGAGAACCAATTTGAGTATTTGTTGAAAGAAGAGTCGCATTTTTGCGCTGGATGCCATATGGTAAGGATGAAAGCCTTCGATCGAGTTAATCCCAAGAGAGAAATTTATAAAGCCAGAAGAGGACAGAATTGGCAATTATTATTACCTGTTTATTATCAATATAAGCGGATTTATTTAGATGAACCCTTATATGGATATGTTAATTATGCGAAAAGTATGTCTGCAAAAGATTTAACGAAAGATGCAGAATTATCCCGTTGGAGCGAGCATGAAGAAATTATTGTAAATACATTAAAACAGATATCTATGTCTGATGCTGAACGGCAGAAATATATGAAAATAGTTATGTTAAGATATGCCTTAAAGAGATTTTATACTGCGATTGATTTTAGAGATAAAAAACTTATTAGGGAACAATATAGTATTCTAAATAAAAATAATGCAGTAACAAAAGATATTAGAAGAAGTTATTTGAGGAATAGGTATCTAGTATGGAAGCTCATTTTTAAGATTAAAGAGACAATTTTAAGAGGATAGGCTATGAAAAAAGTGTCGGTAATTATACCAGTGTACAACGCTGAGGAAAATATAGGTTCGACGTTGGAAAATGTACTTAATCAAACGCTTAAAGAAATTGAAGTGTTATGTATTGATGATGGTTCAGTTGATGCTTCAGCTGATATAATACTTGAAATATCGAAAAAGGATGAACGTGTGAAATACATATTTCAAAAAAATCAGGGTGCAGGTTGTGCAAGAAATAAAGGAATCAAAGAAGCTACTGGAGAATATATAGCTTTTATGGATGCAGATGATCAATACCCAGAACAATTCACATTAGAAAAAATGGTTAATACAGCAGAAGAGTATAATGTGAAGATTTGTGGTGGATATGTAAGGAATATTGAAAGTGGAGTAGAAAAAGCGTTATGTACTTTTGCTAAAGAAGGAATCATGTATTTTCAAGATTATCAAGAGGACTCCTTATTTCAAAGGTTTATATTTGAGCGGCTGTTTATTATAGAGCATTCATTATATTTCCCGCCATATCGTGTATATGAAGATCCAGTTTTTCTTACAAAAGCATTAGTAGATGCTAAAGAGTTTTATGCTTTACATGAGCCTACATACAATTATACTGGTGCACATCAAGCAAATAACATGACACTCTTGAAAACAAAAGATTTTTTAAGAGGGTTAATCGATAATTTAAATATTTCTTCGGAAAACAATCTTATAAAGTTGCATAAGACAACATTTGAACGCCTTTCAACACAGGCGAATAATTATGTTGAAACATTTTTATATTCCGGGGATCAAGAGTTGTTAAGTTTGTTTTTTACAGCAAATTCTGCTATTAACAGAGAATTGCTCGGAATGAAGCAAGATTATATGTTACCGGGAATTGTTTCCATGTGGAATGCCGGAAGGCATTATATGAAATTTAGAAATTTGAAATTGATTAAGTTAGTAGCGGGGTTATTCAATAAATAAGAATACATTTTTGTGTTCTGAAAGGATTTTTATGAATGCTAAAAGAAGTTTTTACAATATTTTTTTTGGAATGCTTAGCCAGATTATTTCCATTGTTCTTGGAATTGTAATTCCAAGACTGGTCTTGGTTAGTTTAGGATCGGAAACTAATGGGCTTTTATCATCAATAAATCAAGCATTGGTTTATTTGAATCTTTTGGAAGCTGGAATTGGAACAGCTACGCTTCAAGCATTATACAAACCTGTTGCGGAGAAGGATACAGACAATATAAATCATATTATGTCTGCGACAAATAGATATTATAAAAGAGTTGGAACTTGGTATTTTATTGCTGTTGTTACATTGTCAGTGTTGTTTCCGGTTATAGTAAAATCAGAACTTTCTTTTTTGACTATTTTTATGGTTGTATTGCTTAGTGGAATGTCACAGGTAGTTAATTTCTTTTTCCAGGGGAAATATAGAATTTTGATGCAGGTTGAAGGTAAGAGTTATATACTTACAAATTTAGGTACAATTATCAACATGTTTGCTAGCGTTGGTAAAATAGTATTACTTGTGAACGGCTTTGACATTGTAGCATTACAGTTAATGTTTTTTGGATTTAATTTAATACAAATGATTTACATAACGAGTTATATCAAAAAGAATTATAAGTGGATAGATCTTTCTGTTTCTCCAGATTATGATGCTATTTCACAAAAAAATTCGGTAATGGTTCATCAAATATCAGGGTTGATTTTTCAAAATACAGATGTATTGATTCTTACTGCTATTTGTGGTTTAAAAATTGTAAGTGTATATTCAATGTATGTTATGTTGTTTGGCATGATTAGTACAGCAATTTCCACAATCAATAGTGGTGTTTCTTTTGCAATGGGACAAACCTACAATACAGATAGAAAAAAATTTAATCTTTTGTATAATGCGTTTGAGACATATAATATGTCGTTAACATTCTCGTTATATTGTGTTGCGAATATATTTATCCTTCCTTTTCTAAAATTGTATACAACTGGAGTAACAGACATTAATTATATTGATGTATTGTTACCATATTTATTTGTTACAACATATTTACTTTCAAATGGAAGATCAGCAGCTCAAAGAGTAATTGAGTATGCAGGACATTTTAGATTAACACAGAACAGATCCGTTATTGAATCCATAATTAACATAACAGTATCACTTATCTGTGTTGTGAAATTTGGAATATACGGTGTTTTGTTTGGAACGATTGCGGCATTAGTGTATAGAACTAATGATATGATATTATATGCGTCAAAAAGACTACTAAGACGTTCACCTGCTATAACATACATTAAATGGTTCGTGAATATGTTATTATTTGCCTTTTTTATGATAGCATCTTCTCAGGTATACAGTAAAATAGAGTTGAATAATTATTTAAGTATTTTTATTTGTGCAGCTATTACATGTTTAATAGTTGTACCAAGTTTCTTTATAGTCGGTTCATTTATGGACAAAGAATCATGTCAATATTTGATCTATTTTTTAAAGACACATATTAAATTTAAAAAGCGGGGAAAGATGAGAGATGAGAGATAAGAGTATTGATATAGCGAAGGGTGTTGGCATATTTTTAGTTGTTGTCGGTCATGGATTCAGCGGGAAAACTAATATCGAAATACTAATTTACGGTTTTCATATGGCGTTCTTTTTTATAATATCTGGAATGTTATATGGACAAAAAAACATAGACTATCAATTTGATTTCTATAAGAAATTTAGGACGTTAATTATTCCATACATGTTTTTTGAACTCATGTGGTGTGTTTGTTTAGCCATAATGAATGTTAATAATCCTGCATGGGAATGGAAAGAAATTATTTTAAAAATGATAACATTTAAAGGGAATATTGCAACTTGGTATTTACCATGTTTGTTTTTAGTGGAATGGCTATTTAGTGTGATTGTTCATTTGGGAAGGATGCAATATTTGGTAGTTATGGCATGTTTTGTCATGGGGATAATAATCCCGGAACAACTAAATAATCTAATGTTATTGTTTTTGCGTCCATTGGTAGCAATTGGATTTTTTGGAATAGGATATTATGGATATCGGATATTCAAGAAGAATTGCCCAAAGTGTATATATTGTGGAATGGCAATTTTATATATTATAATTACATTACAAAATGGACTGATTTTATTTTATGTAAGAGAATTTAATAATCCGGTTATGTTTGTTTTTAGCAGTATTATAGGAACATACTTGATGTTGAATGTGAGCACTTCAATTTCAAAAATGAAAAGGACCAATTTTCTTTATGTAAAATTTAATTATTGGGGAGAAAATTCACTGATTATTATGTGCGTTCATATGTTCCTTATAGAATTTATTCGTTTGGTTGATTATAAATTTCTGGGTAATATATTTCCCCAAATGAATGAATTAGAGGGTATTGTGATGGCCATCATTGTTATGTCCAGCTGTGAAATTATAGTTCCGGTGTTGAATAAATATTTCTATTTTCTGTTAGGTAAGAGGCTAAAAGGGGTCAGGCACCAGAAATTTCAGTAATGCGGGGGGTGCTCACATAAGATGTTGATGCGATGAAAGGTGATGCGTGATGCTGTATCATAATACTTGACAATGTGCCTCACAGATTTATAATAAGAAGCGAAAACAGCGGACTTTGGATTCATTTCATGGATGATGCAGCTGCAATCATGGGGCAGGAAATCATGCTGGAAAAAGTGGAGCAGGACGCAGTTGTTTTCTAATAAAGGTGAGGAATGCTGAATGATGCAGAGGTGGAAATGGAAAAACATATTGTTTATAGGGCTTATTTTGCTGGGAGTGCCTGGAATCAGTCTGTTTCGGTCAAAGTATAGCTTAGGCTTGTCGGAATATGAGATTTGCTCCAGCCGGATTGTATCAGATATTCGCATAGTGCAGCTTACTGATCTCCACAACAGCACCTTTGGCGATAATAATGCGGATTTGATTGCGTTGGTGCAGGAGCAGAACCCGGATTTGATTTTGATTACCGGTGATCAGCTAAACTCTGGCGAAGAAAATACTTCCATTGCAACCGACTCAATCTCAGCGCTTTGCCAGATCGCTCCGGTCTATGTATCCCTTGGCAACCACGAGGTCGAATATCAGCAAAGCTATAACACGGACATCAAGGCTCTCTATGAGCAGGCGGGAGCAACGGTTCTTGAGAGAGAGTATGTAGATACTGAGGTAAATGGCCAGCAGCTTCGCATCGGCGGTATCTATGGATATTGCCTGCCTGCGAGGTATTTGGAAACCAACGAAGCCAATCCGGAGGAGTGTGCTTTTCTCTCCGAATTTCAGGATACGGATCGTTATACGGTACTTTTGACACATATGCCGGTATGCTGGCTGATTAACGATGGAATCAACGAATGGGACATTGACTGTGTATTCTCTGGTCATGTCCACGGCGGAGAGGTGATACTTCCGTTTATCGGTGGGCTGTACGCACCGGACTTTGGATGGTTTCCCGGAAAGCTGGAGGGCGTTTATACCTCGGATGATGGGACAAAGAATCTGGTGCTGTCGCGTGGATTGGGAACAACAGAAGTGATTCCGCGATTTAACAATATACCGGAAATAGTAGTGGTGGATTTGATGTAAAGATTGAAAATGTGTGGATTTTGATGAGGAAACTGTAAAAAAATGGCTTGTGAGCTAATATTGTAGTGAAATGTAAATTAGAGGAGGCAATCTTTTGGCGAGAACTCGGAGGTTGCTTCCTCTTTTGTTGATAATTGCAGGCATTGGCAGTAGTATGGGGCTTAATTCCGTGTCCCAGCCTGTCTCACGGAATGTAGTCCCTTACGCTGTGGCAAAAAAAGAGAAAAATATGATGACAAAGCACAGCCTCTATGTTTTCATAATTCTTTTAAGCATTTATTTTGTCACATTGCATATAATGTTATGAGCTGGAAAAGAGCTTGACATTTTGTGAAATGCCGAGTATTATATTAACCAGTGATCGTGTTGCAGATGCTTGCGGGGCCTGCAACCTGGGGAGAGCCTGCGGGGTCTCCTCATTTTTTTTAATGAGAAAAAGAGGTGAAAGTTGCATGGCTAAGGTATTTTTTAGTTATCAACAGCAGATTGAAAAACTTGTAAAAGAAAAAGATTTATTGATTGCTGATGAAGAATATGCAAAAGAGATGCTTAAGCGCTACAGCTATTATTCACTTATCAGCGGATATAAAGATATTTTTAAAAATACGACAACTAAGACGTATAAAAAAGGGACAAGATTTGAGGATATTGTAAACTTATATGAATTTGATGCATCATTACGAGAATTGTTCCTGAAATATCTTCTGAGAGTTGAATGGGAGATAAAGTCGCTTATATCCTATCATTTTTGTGAAAAATTTGGAGAGAATCAGGTTGCTTATCTAAATATCAATAATTATAATACATCCGGTAAAAACCGTACGGGAGTACAGAAACTGGTTAATGTTCTCAATAGATATACAAGCAGACCAACTGATTATAATTACATAAATCATGCACAGAATAAATATCACAATGTACCGTTATGGGTATTAGTGAATGCGTTGACTTTTGGAAATATGTCGAAGATGTATTTTTATCTTCCATTTGATATACAGACAAAGATTGCTAAAAATTATCCATTTGTTAATGAAATGCAGCTTGCAAAATTATTAGCAGTAACAGCCCAATTTAGAAATATTTGTGCACATGGTGAGCGTTTATATTCATATAAAACCAAAAATGCCATTCCAGATTTCCCCATTCATGATAAACTGGGAATTATAAAAAAAGGAAAGCAATATGAATGTGGAAAACATGATTTGTTTGCGGTCGTAATAGCGTTACGTTATTTACTGCCGAAGGATTTGTTTAAAAAATTTAAACAAGAATTGGCGAACTTATTATCTAAACATTTATCGGCAACATCTTGTTACACAGAAAAAGAATTTTTAAAGTATATGGGATTCCCGGAAAACTGGATAAAGATTACACGTTACAGAAAATTATAATGAAAAAGAGACACAAGAATCAATTCCGTAAAAGGAAGTTTGAAGTTGTGTCTCTTTTTTGCATATAGTTTTTATTTTGATTTTGGAAATTCCAGATTAAAAAAGGCAGATTGAGCATAAGAAATTTGAAGGTGACACCTGTATAAGAATAGCGCTTACCATATATGCAATTAAAATAATAAAGGATATATATGAAATGCATAAAAACAAATATTAGCAAATTGGTGAATATAAATAACAGGATAATGTCTATATAATGGTACCTGACACCGGCAATTTTTTGTAGCGAAAATTGTGATACTGAGAGAACAGAATGTAAAGACAGTGAGAATAATATGACACCTGAAGTAATAGCCGTGATGAAAATGACGATGCTTAAGGCTGGTCTTTCCATGGCATTTATGAGCTCGCTTGTCAATATAGGCTCGCTGACACTGCAGAACGCCATAAACCGACTGGGACAGGATATTATAGTAGCTCACACGGCTGCCAGAAAGATATCGGAGATATTCATGGTCATGTTTACCGTGTTTGGACAGACAAATCATAAAATACATTGATTTTCCTAATGACAAAAGAATATCCCTATGTTACAATTTACTCAAAGCATTATATTTCTGTAAGCGGCACCACATGACAGTTCTTTTACAGGTGCACACCACTTTGAAGAGGGCAGACCACTTCGCATTATTCTACAAAGGACATGGAAGTTTTCGATGCTTTAATTACCAATCAACAGCAGGAAAATTGAAATGCCGTATGTAGACAGAATGCAGAAAATATAGTAAGAAATAGATAAATGCAGTCAAAAAAGGCAGATGAAATGTATACAGAGTGTAAACATAAAGAAGGACAGCACATGTATACTTCATAAATTGTACCATTGTACGCTCATTGGCATCAAATTTTCCTGCTCACACAAGAGAACAGGAGGAGAAGGATTGAGCGCAAAGGACTCAATGGCAAAGGAATACTTTGCAGACAATGCCAGATTTGCGGATCTGTGCAACAATATACTGTATGGAGGAAGAGAGGTCATTCGGCCGGAAAACCTTAAGGAAAGGGACACCACGGAGGTACTGACCGCGCTAGGGCTTGATAAAAAGACCATAGCGATGCAGAAGCTGAGGGATATCTTCAAAAATGCCAGCATCAAATATACCGGCAAATCATATGTCGTACTGATAGGAGTAGAAAATCAGTCGGATATACACTATGCCATACCTGTAAAAAACATGTTTTATGATGTGATGGCATACGGCAATCAGGTAAAGGAAACAGCCAAAAAGCACCGCAGGGAAAAGGATACTACAACATCAGATGAATTTCTCTCGGGATTTACGAAAGAGGATAAGCTGATTCCTGTAATTACGATTACAGTGTATCTCGGAACAAAAGAATGGGATGGTCCAAGGAAGCTGTCAGATATGTTTGGTGATGTGGATGAGGAGCTTTTGCCATTCATACCGGATTACAGGATTAATCTGCTGGCACCGAGGGAGATAACAGATTTTACAGGATTCAGGACATCCATCAGGCAGCTTTTCGAGGTACTGAAGAATGCGTATGATAAGGAAAAAATGCAGGAAGTGCTGCAGAATGACGAAAAGTTTAGTAGGGTGGACAGAGAGACAGTCGAGGCAATCAACCTGTTTGCAGGAACGGATATAGACATAGATGAGAAAGAAGAGGTGATTGATATGTGTAAGGCATGGGAAGAACAGAAAAATGAAGGCAGAGAAGAAGGCAGAATTCGTCAGGCAAAAGTAACTGCTTTAAAACTTCAGAAAAAAGGTCACTCAATAGAAGATATAGCTGAATGTGTGGATTTTGATGAGGAAACTGTAAAAAAATGGCTTGTGAGCTAATATTG
>ENA-OPSY01001429-OPSY01001429.1-human-gut-metagenome-genome-assembly--contig:-NODE-1429-length-13866-cov-7.638766_pt1 | contig 13866 bp, 10 predicted proteins | sample MGYA00241464_ERZ501920 | MGnify/ENA primary metagenome ERZ501920 (study PRJEB25962, sample SAMEA2042396) | human gut metagenome | biome: human gut; feature: human-associated habitat; material: faeces...
GACGTGTGATTTCCGTGTCCATGGCTTCAAATAATTCCATGGGGGTATATTTACATACATAACCTAACATGATGAATTCCTCTCTTTATCCAGAATTTCCAGAAAAGCTTCCAGACGGGTTTTGATCTGTCCGTCATGGCTGTTCCGGCGGTCCATGGCATCGCCATCCAGAACGAGCAGTGGAATATCCGCGGCCTTGAGTGTTTCGCGAAGCTGGAATACTCCGCCGGCAGATTGCTTACAGCCCCAGTGGCAGAAGTTAATGACGCCATCGGCATGCATTTCTTTTGCCAGTTTTACGAGCATATTTGCTTTTTTTTCGTATGGACCGTTATAGAGATTGTTTAGCATTTTAGTGGCAAGTGCTTCCAGTGGGTGGGTGGTATCCAGTTCGTCCATGTAATCCAGGTTCATTTCGGTACACTGGATCTGGTAATCTCTGTTCAGGTTAAAATAGTGTTTGAGTGTTTCCTGATAAAAAGGAAGCAGATGTACCCACACAATCCGGGTGCCGTCATATTTCGGATATTGTTTGATATCCTCGGCAAAACTGCGGAACAGGTCAAGGGTTTCCGGTGTTCCGATGTTTAAGTGGGTGGCAAAAAGCATGTACATCTGCAGAGTCAGTGTCGATGGGTAATAGCGCTCTGCCTGCAGTTTTAAAAACTCTTTGTAATAAGCTTTCGACTGGTTTTCGCGGGCAAGTGTTTCCGACAGGTCATCCATGGACAGACGTTTTCCGGTCAGTGCTTCCAGTTTCTGAATCAGTTCTTTCAGCTGCATGGTCACATATTCCACGGCTTCCGGAGAACAGCTGTCCGGCACATCGATCACATAAGTGTCAAGATCCGTGTGCCGGCTGACATAGCGGAATGTGTTAATATTGCCGTCACAAATCATGGAAGTTGTCACACCGAGTCTGGCAGGTGAAATAATTCCGGAGTCTACGGCACCGATAAAATCTTTGTGATAGGAACAGAGCGTGGAGGCAATTCCCCGGCTTTCTGCGCGGTCGATAAAATAGTCTTCACACGTAAATCCTGAGAGAAACGAGGAAAGACATTCCATGGAAAGCGCACTGAGTCCGAAGCACTGGAAAATTTCCACGGGTGCAAACAGATTGCACCAGACCGTGGATTCCGGGTATTCCAGCGCATGAAGCGTATTTTTTACGCCGAGCGTATTCAGCTTCTGATATGCTTTCGGCATTGTTTTTTCTGCAAAATGTTCCGTCCGGAACTGTTCGAGATGTAATCCGATGTCAATCATTTTGCGGGAAACTGCCGGGTGGGTGCCAGCATATTTTTTAATATGATTTCCGTAAGTTTTGACGATATTCATAGTATATATCCTTTATTAAACAGGTTCATTTTCAAAAAATTATTATAACCTTGTGTCTGTAAAAAATAAAGTTTTGTGTAATAAAATTTAGAAAAACCTAAGAATCTAAAATATTGCGTATTATAGGGGGATTGATTATAATAGAAAGTACGGAATTATCTATTATGGAAGGAATCAGGACACATGGGAGCACAGGACAATACGGAAAAGGTACTGCGCAGTCTTCACGTTTTGCTGTCGAAGAGTGAGCCGTATCCGAAAGAGCCGAGTAAAGTTATCATAGATAAGCAGCAGGTGATTGATCTGCTGGCAGAATTAAATACCTGTATTTATCAGATTATGGATGAATACGAGCTGACCATTCGAAGCCGTGACAAGGCAGAGCGCGATTTCCATAAAAAGGGAGATCAGATCATCTGGGATGCAAGCCGTAAGGCAGAGGACATTTATGCGGCATCTGTCATGTATATGGATGAAACGTTAAACCGTATGCAGGATATCATGCAGGAGGCAGACAAAAAGGTCGGTGCCATCTATCAGGAAATTAAAGAACAGATGGAAAAAGAAGAAAAGACATTAAGAACCAACAAGTCCGAACTCAAAGGACAGCTGCAGGATCTGGTTGATACCGAAAAGTACTTAAAGATCATCGAGGAACGGAACCGCGAGATTGAGAAGGAAAAGATGGAAGGAAGACCGGAGTACGAGCAGGAGAAGCGGGAAGAAAAAGCGATTTATGCAAACCGGCAGACTGATATTAAGATTAACCAGGAATATCTGGATAAGCTTGGACTTTCCGTACCGGAAGAACCAGTAGAAGACCTTGCGGAAGAACCGGTAGAAAAGCCAGTGGAAAAGCCGGTGGAAAAACCAAAGAAGCTGTCACCGAAGCCGGAGATTCCGGCACCGGTTACAGTAGAAGATGACGATGAAGAGTTAAAGCAGCTGGAAGAACAACTGCGTGTGAATCTGGATGCTGATTATTTTAAGTGGAAAGATGAACAGGAAGAACAGGAAGCGGCAGAAGAAAAAGAAAAATCCGCCGGCTTTCAGAACAAGATCAAGAACCTGATAGGAGGACATCCGCATGACGATTCTGGTGTGTGATGATGACAAGGAAATTGTAGACGCAATTGAGATTTACCTGATTCAGGAAGGATACCAGGTAGTAAAAGCATATGACGGGGAACAGGCTCTGGAGATGCTTCGTACAAAGAAAATTGATCTGATGGTGATCGACGTGATGATGCCGAAACTGGATGGGATCCGTGCGACATTCCAGGCACGTAAAACAAGCAGCATTCCAATTATTATCCTGTCTGCCAAGACAGAAGATGCGGATAAGATCCTGGGGCTGAACGTGGGGGCGGACGATTATGTGACCAAGCCGTTTAATCCGCTGGAACTGGTTGCCCGTGTGAAGTCACAGCTGCGGCGTTATACCACACTTTCGAGCACCCCTTCCGGGGATGCCGTTTATGAAGCCGGCGGCCTGGTTATTAACGATGAATTAAAAAAAGTTACGGTAGATGGGGAAGAGGTCAAACTGACTCCGATCGAATACAACATTCTTCTGCTTCTCATGAAAAATAAAGGAAAAGTATTTTCCATCAGTCAGATTTATGAGGAAATCTGGAATGAAGAAGCAATTGGCGCTGACAATACAGTTGCTGTCCACATCCGGCATATCCGGGAAAAAATCGAAATCAATCCGAAAGAACCGCGGTATCTGAAAGTGGTCTGGGGTGTCGGCTATAAAATCGAAGCGGGGGCGTAGCTGTCTATGAAAGAATTCTCCAGCGGAAAAAAGGGCGCAGCCATTGTCATGCATCAGATGTTTCTGATTATGATGCTTTGCGGAATCTATGGGATCGGATACAATCTGCGCAGACATATCGGAGGGCTGGGTATTCTCAGCCTGTTTATGGTGATCGGCATGGTCGGAAGCTTTGTATTCCTTGCCTATCTGACAGGTGTTGCAGGGCGCCGGTCAGAGGAGGATGCAACCATTTACCTGACCTGGATTGATAAAATTTATACGGATATCCAGATGGCACTTTTTGTGGCATTCATTTATCTTGTGCTCTTTTTGGGGAGAAATCTCCATGACATCCAGTTTGAACTGTCCGGACTGATGGTAGCGGTCGGAACAGTCGGGTATCTGGTCGATGTTGTATTCCTGCTGTTTTATTTGAGCATTGTCCGGCGGGTCAAAAACAATACCCTTCTGACATACAGTCTGATCTATCAGGCAGGAAGCTTCCTGAGACGGGTGTTTATTTCCGGACAGAATCCCAGACTGTGTACGCGTAAGGCGCGCGAAAGATATGAGATCCAGCATGCAATTGAAAAAATTGCGGCAGGGGCACTGGATACGACACTGGATGTGGAACAGTTTCACGGACAGGAAAGAGGCATTGCAGCTTCTGTGAATAATATCCGTGCAGGGCTGAGCGAAGCCATTCAGGAGCGGATCCGGAATGAACGGATGAAGGCAGACCTGATCACGAATGTTTCCCATGATATCAAAACACCGCTTACTTCCATTGTCAATTATGTGGATCTGCTCAAACGTGAAAACCTGGAAAACGAAAATGCACGTAATTATATCCGGGTTCTGGATGAAAAATCCCAGCGGCTGAAACAGCTGACGGAGGATCTGGTCGAAGCATCAAAGATCAGTTCCGGAAATATCCAGCTGGATATGCAGACCATCGATCTGGTAGAACTGCTGTACCAGACGGGTGGTGAGTTCAATGAACGTTTTGAGGCACGGGGGCTGACCATTGTGACGAAACTGCCGCACAATTCGGTGATGATCCGGGCAGACGGACGGCAGCTCTACCGTGCAATTGAAAATCTGTATACCAATGCGGCAAAATATGCACTCGAAAATACCCGGGTTTATGTAGATCTGGAAGTAGAGGAGAACAATGCGGTTTTCCGTATCAAAAATATTTCGAAAAATCCGCTGCCGGAACAGGGAGCAGAGAGGAAAGACCTGACGGAGCGTTTTGTGAGGGGAGAGGAATCCCGCACGACAGAGGGAAGCGGTCTTGGACTGTCCATTGCAAAGAATCTTACACAGCTGATGGGCGGTGAGTTTGCAATCCTGGTAGATGGCGATCTGTTTGCGGCATCCATTACGTTTGCAGTCGTTGCATAAAAATACATTTTATTATATAATTATCATTAACTATGATTTCGAAAACAAGGAGGAAACTATGAAGTTATACGAGAACGGCGCATACCTGGTCAACGGCAGGGATGTTGTCATTAATTCACCGGAAGCGGCATCTGCTGTCCAGGCAAAGACAGGAAAGACTGTTACACCGGAAGATGCAAAGAAACAAACCATTGCATATGGAATTTTAAAGAACCACAATACATCCGGCAACATGGAAAAACTGCAGATCAAATTTGATAAGCTGACTTCCCATGATATTACATTTGTCGGCATCATTCAGACCGCCAGAGCATCAGGTCTTGAGAAGTTCCCGATTCCTTATGTACTCACCAACTGTCACAACAGTCTGTGTGCAGTCGGTGGAACCATCAACGAAGATGACCATATGTTTGGACTGACATGTGCAAAGAAATACGGTGGAATCTATGTTCCTCCTCATCAGGCAGTTATTCACCAGTTTGCAAGAGAAATGCTTGCAGGCGGCGGAAAGATGATCCTTGGATCAGACTCCCATACCCGTTACGGAGCATTGGGAACCATGGCAATTGGAGAAGGTGGTCCGGAGCTTGTAAAGCAGCTTTTGAATAAAACCTACGATATTGATATGCCGGGAGTTGTCGGCATTTACCTGACAGGTACCCCGCAGAAGGGTGTCGGACCGCAGGATATCGCGCTTGCCATTATCGGTGAAGTATTTGCCAACGGATTTGTAAAGAATAAAGTGATGGAGTTTGTCGGACCGGGCGTATCCAATCTGAGTGTTGATTACCGTATCGGTGTCGATGTTATGACAACAGAAACAACCTGTCTGTCTTCCATCTGGAGAACCGATGACCAGGTGAAGGAATTCTATGAGATTCACGGAAGAACCGGAGATTTCGAGGAACTGAATCCGGGAGAAACTGCATACTATGACAGCTTTATCGAACTTGATTTAAGCGAGATTAAGCCAATGATCGCGATGCCGTTCCATCCAAGCAATACATACACGATCGAGGAATTAAATGCAAACCTGATGGATATTCTCGATGACTGTGAGAAGCGTGCACAGGTAAGCTTTGATGGAAAAGTAGACCTTGACTTAAAGAGCAAAGTAAAGAACGGAAGACTGTATGTAGATCAGGGTATCATTGCCGGATGTGCTGGTGGTGGATTTGAAAATATCTGCGATGCAGCAGACATCTTAAAGGGCACTTCCATTGGAGCGGACGAGTTTACGCTGAGTGTTTACCCGGCTTCCACTCCGATTTATATGGAACTTGTTAAGAACGGTGCCGTTGCCAATCTGTTAGAGACAGGTGCCATTGTCAAGACTGCATTCTGCGGACCGTGCTTTGGTGCCGGAGATACACCTGCAAATAATGCATTTTCTATCCGTCATTCTACACGTAACTTCCCGAATCGTGAGGGCTCTAAGGTACAGAACGGACAGGTTGCTTCCGTAGCACTGATGGATGCGCGTTCTATCGCTGCAACCGCTGCAAATAAGGGATTCCTTACCGCAGCTACCGATATTGATGTAAACTACAGCAAGCCGAAATACTTCTTTGATAAGACCATTTATGAAAATCGTGTATTTGACAGCAAGGGTGTGGCAGATCCGGACGTAGAGATTCAGTTTGGACCAAATATCAAGGACTGGCCGGCTATGAGCCCGCTTCCGGAGAATCTTGTGCTGAAAGTTGTTTCCGAGATTCACGATCCGGTGACCACAACGGACGAGCTGATTCCTTCCGGAGAGACATCCTCTTTCCGTTCCAACCCACTGGGACTGGCAGAGTTTGCACTTTCCAGAAAGGATCCGGAATATGTTGGACGTGCCAAGGAAGTACAGAAGGCACAGAAGGCTGTCGAGGCAGATACCTGTCCGGGGGATGCACTTCCGGAGATTCATCCGGTTATGGATACCATCCGTGCAACGTTCTCCGATGTCAACCGCTCAAACGTTGGTTTTGGAAGTACGATTTTTGCAGTAAAACCGGGAGACGGTTCTGCGCGTGAGCAGGCGGCTTCCTGCCAGAAGGTACTTGGCGGATGGGCAAACATTGCAAATGAATATGCGACCAAGAGATACCGTTCCAACCTGATTAACTGGGGTATGATCCCGTTTGTTATTGATCAGGGAGAGCTTCCGTTCCACAATCTGGATTACCTGTTTGTTCCAAAGATCCGTGAGGCGATCGCAGACGGAAAAACAGAATTTGAGGCATATGTGGTAAAGGATGGTGCTTTAAAGCCATTTACCCTGCGTATGGGAGAACTGACACCGGATGAGAAAGATATTATTCTCAAAGGCTGCCTGATCAATTATTACCGCGGATAGGAGATCTTGTATGACAGACGTGGAAAAACAAAAACAGATGGAACAGATCAAACAGAGTGAGGATGGCATGCGTCAGACGGTTCTTCTGATTAAAATCGGATTGATGGTATTTCTCACCTTTGCCTGTTGTACCGTATTTTTCTTCCTGGTGCTCCGGTACAAGGGGGTTGCAGATACCTGGCATCTGATTACAGGTGCATTGCAGCCGATTATTATCGGACTGGGACTTGCTTATCTGCTTAACCCGGTTATGAAATTTCAGGAGCGGCACTGGCTGCCGTTTCTGAAAAAGAAAATGAAATCAGAAAAATCAGCGGCTAAAGTGGCACGTGGATTGTCCATTGCCGGGGCAATCCTGTTTCTTCTGGTGATTCTGGTACTTTTGATTGCGGCAATTGTTCCTTCGGTGGTATCAAGTGTTACCGGGCTGGTGGAAGCACTGCCTGGTAATGTGGAGAGCCTGATCCATATGGTGAAAAGCGGAAAACTCGGAGCCTATGGAGTGACAGATACCATCAGTGATATGCTGACAAAGCTGACGGATTATGTGGAAAACTGGGCAACGAACGATCTGCTTCCACAGATGCAGCAATATCTGCTGCAGATTACTTCCGGTGTAATCACGATGGTCAAATCCATATTAAACTTCATCATTGGAATTATTGTTGTTGTTTATGTCTTATCCATTAAAGAAAGCCTGGTGGGACAGGGCAAAAAGATTGTGTATGCGATCTTTAAGCCAAAACAGGGAAATATTATTATCGAAGTTTTCCACAAGGCAGATGAAGTATTTGGTGGTTTCATCATTGGAAAGATTATAGATTCTGCCATCATCGGAGTAATCTGTTATTTTGGATGTCTGATCCTGCATATTCCGGATACGATACTGGTTGCGGTTATCATTGGAGTAACCAATGTCATTCCGGTGTTTGGACCGTTTATCGGTGCGATTCCGTCACTTCTTCTGGTTGTGATCCAGAGTCCGCTGCATGCGTTGTATCTGCTGATATTTATTATCGTTCTGCAGCAGGTGGATGGAAATATCATTGGACCGAAGATTTTAGGAAATTCCACCGGATTGTCTGCATTCTGGGTAATGTTTTCAATTCTGATCGGAGGCGGACTGTTTGGATTTCTGGGAATGCTGCTTGGGGTTCCGGTGTTTGCGATGATTTACTATATTATCCGCAGACTGGTAAACCACAGCATACGAAAGAAAAATCTTACAACCGTAACGGAGGCATATGTGGAGGCGGCCGGTGTGAATGAGGCAACCGGTGCGATCATATATTACGGGGAAAAACAAAAGAAAAAGAGAACTTTAAAAGATTCCGGGAAGAAAGACGAAACAAAGAAAAACCAGTAATTTCAAGGGCTGTACGCGTTTGTGTGCAGCTCTTTTTTTCGGATTATTTTTTGACACTAATTGCCGCCTATGGTATACTTGAAAATAGACAGATAGACCTGTTTGGGGATACTTTAAGGAGATAACAATTGGACAAATACGAATATAATCTGAAGCTTGATCAGATGAAATCCCGCTATGCGGAAGAGAAATACGATGAGGCAGCAGATATTGCAGATACCATCAATTGGAATAAGGTTAAAAATGTAAATGGTCTGGTAAAAGCTGGGGAAGTGTACGAAAAAGTACAGCGTTATGAGGAGAGCCGGGAAGTTTTGCTGATGGCATATGATCGCTCGCCGATCGGAAGAATGATTATTTACCGTCTTGCGGAAGTGGCGGTCAAGATGAAAGATTTTCAGGCGGCACAGGATTATTACGATGAGTTTGTGGAGATTGCGCCTCATGACACCCTTAAATATGTACTTCGCTATGATATACAGAAGGCACAGGGGGCTTCTTATGAAGAACTGATACCGATTCTTGAAGAACTCAAGGAACAGGAATACACGGAAGAGTGGGCATATGAGCTTGCTTATCTGTATCACAAAGCAGGGATGAGTGAGAAGTGTATTGATGCATGTGATGAGCTGGTTCTCTGGTTTGGAGACGGGCCATATGTAGAGCGTGCATTGGAACTGAAAATGCTGTATCAGCCATTGACAAAAACACAGGAAGAAAAGTATCGGTCGTTTTGTCAGGCAAAAGATGACAGAGCAGGTTTGACACACATTGATGTGGAGGAGATGGCGCGTGCTGGGGAGACCGTGCATGATCCGGTCGCAATTCCAAAAGTAGAAGTAAACACAGAACGGTTTAATACCGTCAATCTTCAGGCGGAAATTGCAAAGGGTATGCAGCAGATCATGGATGCAACCGAAAAAGAGACGGTCACGGATACGCTGGACAATATCAACCGTATGGTGGAAGATGTCCCTTATCTGAAAATGCAGATGGAGGAAGAAAAGCCTGAGGCACAGCTGGAACAGAATACACGGCACATTGAGACAGATGAGGAGATTGATGGTTCACTCAAGACAAATTTCAAAGAGTTGTTGGGAGAAGACTCCGATGGTCAGATGAGCATGATGACAAATGAGAAAAACATGATTGAGCATCAGATTACAGGCCAGATGACAATTGAGGAAGTGCTGAGTGAGTGGGAGAAAATGCGTAAGGCTGCGGAAGCTGCACTAGAAGATGCCAGAAAGCGGAAACTCGAATCCGCCAAAGCGCGTGCACTGCAGGAGGCAGGCGATATTATGGACCGCCTGACAGGAGTATTGCCAAAACTGGATGCGGTACTGGCAGAGAAGGCGGATATTGTGGAGGAAACGACGGAAACACCGCCACAGACGCTGGAAAGGGAAACACCGCCGGAAGCGGATGATCCAAAAGAACGAAAGGAAGAAGAGGAAGAGAACAAAAAAGAGGAACAGCCTGCCAGGGATACAGATGCCGAAGAACTTTGGCCAGAGGGAGTATCGTTAGAAGAAATGGTACGTTCCCAGCAGAAAAAGAAGACTGAAACTGCCGCACAGAAACCGGCAGAAGAGACATCCGATGTGACAGAAGATGACCAAAACTTAAATGAGAATCGTGGTGTAGAAGAAATGGAAACAGAAACAGAAACAAAGAAAAAGGATTTTGAGGAGGTTCCGATCGCGGATCTGCCACAGAAACCAACACTTGCACAGGAAAGGGAAGAAGAGTTTGCTTTTGTAAGAAGAAAAACAGATCGCTCTTCCTGGAAAGGAAAAACAGTACATATTCCACAGGTAGACACACCGGTGGATCTGGGAAAAGAGGAAAAACAGAATCTTCCGCTTGTAGAACTGACCGATGAACAGAAAGCGATTTTTTCTTATTTTATGCCGGTGAAGGGCATGGAGGATCAGCTCTGCAAAGCGTTGACAGTTGCTTCGTCCCATCTGAAAAATAAGGAAACTGCATCGAGGGGGAATCTCGTAATTAAAGGCGGACAGGGAAGTGGAAAAACAACACTTGCCACCAGCATGATCAAAGTCCTGCAGCAGGAGACCGGGGTTTTGGATGGAAAGATTGGAAAGATCCATGCGGAAGCATTGAACCAGAAAAATGTCGGCGGGCTGCTGGATAAGGTGGCAGGAGGATGCCTGATTATTGAACAGGCAGGAGATATGGAGAAAAAGACCGTGTCGGAGTTATCCGGATTGCTGGACGCAGATGAGAGTGGTCTTTTCGTTATACTCGAAGACACATCCAAGGGCATCAAGAGATTATTTGCGCAGAATGAAACATTTGCCAAAAAATTCAGTGAACAGATCTCAGTTCCGATTTTTACAAATGATGAGCTGGTCACGTTTGCACGCTCTTATTCCAGAGAACTTGGATACAAAATTGACGACATGGCGGTTCTGGCATTGTATAACCGGATCAGCAATATTCAGAGACTGGATCAGGCGACAACCCTGACAGAGGTGAAAGACATTGTGGATGAAGCAATTCATCGGGAGGCACATGGAGGGTTAAAGAAAGCTATCAGTATTCTGACTGCTAGCCGTTATACGGATGATGACAGAATTGTACTAACGGAAAAGGATTTCGAGTAAGATAGATAAGAGAAGACAGGGAGGGTATTTATGAGTAATTTTACAGAGATGGATTGTTACCTGTTTGGACAGGCAACACATTATGATATTTATCGCAAAATGGGTGCTCACAAAATGACAATTGAAGGAGAAGAGGGAGTATGCTTCGATGTCTGGGCACCGCATGCGGACCGTGTATACGTGATTGGGGAATTTAACGGCTGGAATGAAACTTCCCACGAGATGAAACGTGTGACACCGGAGACGATGGGCGTATACGAACTGTTTGTACCGGGCGTCCAGATTGGCTGTATGTACAAGTTCCTGATTATCGCGCAGGACGGAAGAAAGCTGTACAAAGCAGACCCTTATGCAAATTATGCACAGCTGCGGCCGGAGACAGCTTCCATTGTCACGGATATTTCCAATTTCCTCTGGTCTGATAGCGAATGGATGAGTGCCAGAAAAAAACTTTCCAAAGAGGAAGTATATGAGCAGCCGCTGGCAATTTATGAGGTACATCCGGGTTCCTGGATGCGCCATCCGGGGCGGGACGATGATGGATTTTATTCCTACCGCGATCTGGCAAAGACATTGATTCCTTATGTCAGGGAGATGGGGTATACCCACATTGAGCTGATGGGGATTTCCGAGTATCCATACGATGGTTCCTGGGGATATCAGGTAACGGGATATTATGCACCGACTTCCCGTTATGGAACACCGGAGGATTTTGCACATCTGGTCAACGAATGCCATAAGAACAAGATTGGCGTGATCCTTGACTGGGTACCGGCGCATTTTCCAAAAGATGCGCATGGATTGGCAGAGTTCGATGGTACTGCAACTTATGAATATGCAGACCCGCGCAAAGGAGAGCATCCGGACTGGGGAACCAAAATCTTTGATTACGGAAAGAATGAGGTCAAGAACTTTCTGATCGGAAGTGCGCTGATGTGGATTGAGAATTATCACGTAGACGGACTTCGTGTGGATGCAGTTGCATCCATGCTGTATCTGGATTACGGGAAGGAAGATGGACAGTGGGTTCCGAATATTTATGGTGGAAATAAAAATCTGGAAGCCATTGAGTTTTTTAAGCACATCAATACGCTGATTCTCGGAAGAAATCCGGGTTCTGTGATGATTGCAGAGGAATCAACGGCATGGCCGAAAGTGACGGGTACGGTAGAGGATGACGGACTTAATTTCAGCTACAAGTGGAACATGGGCTGGATGCATGATTTCCTTGACTATATGAAGCTTGACCCGTATTTCCGTAAGGACAATCACAACAAGATGACCTTTGCCATGAGTTACAATGAGAGTGAGAAGTACATTCTGGTATTATCCCATGATGAGGTCGTACACCTGAAATGTTCCATGCTCAACAAGATGCCCGGACTCGAAGGGGATAAGTTTAAAAACCTTATGGCTGGCTATGCATTCATGATGGGACATTCCGGCAAAAAACTTCTGTTTATGGGACAGGAATTCGCGCAGGAGCGTGAGTGGAGCGAGAAGCGCGAGTTAGACTGGTATCTGCTTGATGATCCGAAACACAAACATATGCAGGACTGGGTAAAGGCACTGCTTCATCTGTATCGCAAAAATCCATGCCTGTATGAGCAGGATACGACCTGGGCAGGATTTGAGTGGATGAATGCCAACGACTATGAACGCAGTATTTTCAGCTTTGTGCGAAAGAGTAAGGATGGAAAGAATAACCTGCTCTTCGTGATCAGTTTCACACCGGTAGAGCGTGACGATTATCGGGTAGGTGTGCCGGGCAGACATACCTATAAACTGGTATTGAACAGTGCAGATCCGCAGTTTGGCGGAAGCGACACAGAAGATACGAAGCGTCCGCTGTCTTACAAGGCAGAAAAGAAGCCTTGCGATGGACGGGATTATTCGATCGGATATAAGCTGCCGCCTTACGGAGTAGCAGTATTTAAATTTTAACTAAAAAAGTGGAACCGGGAGTTCATGTTTACAACGTGGATGCCCGGTTTCTTTTTTAATTATTTGATCGTAATACGGGGAATCGTGTTAAATAATGTATAATTTTAGAAATAATTCATGCAATTTAGTGTAAAAACAAATGAAAAATACGTTGATTTTTACATGAATAATTGATATGCCAAAAGTAAACATTTCATGGAGGTGCAGTGATGTATAGAAAAATAATGGATTATTTAAAGGAATGGAAGCATAGTGAACATCGCAAACCTCTTATTCCGTGGGGATATCCGGTTTGTTTTAAGAGTGTTTGTGTTTCCTTAAAGGAGAATGCGGCGCTCCAAGCATATTGAACTGGAATACGATATTAATTTCTGGCAGGACAATAAAATTGTATTTGTAGGCAAATAAAATATTTGTTTTTAAGATAGCAGAAGATATACCTGTATAAAAATTGGCATCTGGAATGTTTTTCCCGTCACTTGTATCCATATTTAATTTGTGTATAGGAAATAAAAAATTTCTTCCAAACTGTTCAAATTCAATTTGATTTTCTGTGATTTTAAAATCTCACAGAAATACTTTCCAAGTTATTTCCTGAAAATGAATTTAACACATATGCTTGGTCGTTATGTTGCATATTATCTAATTCTGCAGCATATACGTTGTTATTGAAAGTAATCATGAATACCATAACTAAAATTATACTTAATATTTTTTTATAATCAATTTCCACCTTTCTTATTTGAATGTAAATAATGTTGATCTTGAGGTTGATACCAAGTGCACTTTGGTTTTGGGGGTTCATACATAAGGCTAAGACAGTTTGTATTTGCTTTTTTCAGGGCGATTTTACAAATTGTATCTTTCACAATTCCTATAGTATTTTTTTACTCTTAATCATGGTTTTCCTTTCGTGTAAATAGTTAATTGGCAACATAATATTTTCCAGAATATATATTTAATTTTACAATAGCATATTTGCATAAAAAAGCAATAGAGTTGGTGCGAAGCAGGGAGCCAGGTTTTAAAATTTCAATCAGCCAGAAAAATATACTTACAAAATATACCGTTTTTC
>ENA-OPSY01001442-OPSY01001442.1-human-gut-metagenome-genome-assembly--contig:-NODE-1442-length-13770-cov-5.433030_pt1 | contig 13770 bp, 6 predicted proteins | sample MGYA00241464_ERZ501920 | MGnify/ENA primary metagenome ERZ501920 (study PRJEB25962, sample SAMEA2042396) | human gut metagenome | biome: human gut; feature: human-associated habitat; material: faeces...
TTGGTGTCATTACATGCAGTTTCCTTTGAAGTCGTTGGTTGTTGTAGTAATCTATAAGTCAGTTATAGATAGTACAAAGATAGGATTCTTTTATCAGGTACTGGAAAAGATGAAAGATATAAATCAGTTGCAAGCGTTTATACCGGAGTCATTGAATAAACTTCGCCAGTACGATATTCAGAAAAATGGAGAGCTGGTTGATACATTGGAATGTTATCTGAATGTCAACCAAAGCTTAAAAAAGACTTCTGAATTAATGTTTATTCATTATCGAACTGTTTCATATCGTTTGCAGAAAATAATAGAAATAATGAATATAGATTTTAATAATCCAGCAGAAGTGCTTAGTGTTCGAATTGGATTGATAGCAATTCGAGTTCTTGAAGTAATGTAGAATTTTTAAGAATCTTTTGGAGAGGCAAAGATGAGATTCATAATATTAAAAATATTGGAATTGTTATAAAAGATAACGAATCACATGGTTAGTGTGGTTCGTTTTTTTGTCCATTAATCGCAAATGGAGCACTTTGAATAAAAAAACGTTAAAAATTTTTCATCATTTGTGCATTATATTTTTAAGTTTAATAGCGTATAATATCACACTTGATGAGAAAGATTATCAGCGAAAAATATTGAAGATATCAAATTTTGATATTTTTTTTGATATAAACTAAGACCTCGCAGGGTTTAGATTAGAGGGATAACGATGCAACTGAAAAATTCGACAGATTACGCAATTAGAATTGTATGTTACTTGGCAGCACAGGAACGGATGGTATCTACATCGGAATTGTCAAGGAAGCTAAATGTTTCTGCTAATTATGTTCCTAAAATAGCAAAAAAACTGAAAAATGCAAAAATAGTCACTGCCTGTGAAGGTACAAATGGTGGCTATATGCTGGCAAAACAACCGGAGAATATTTCTCTGATGGAAATTATATCGTGTGTAGAGGAAACAATGGCAATTAATCGTTGTTTGGAAGAAGATCGTTTTTGTTCCAGAAATTTAGAAGATACCTGCAAGATACATAAAATATTGTTGAGTTAGCAGAATACATACAATAATAAATTAGAGAGCGTAAAAGTTTCAGATGTTATCCGCCCTGGAGAAGATGAATATTTTGGACGATTTTATGTTGTATTAAAACTGAACTTGAAGGAAAAAAGCTACGAGTGTGTATATTCACATATCCGTGAAGTGTATGAGAAAGTAAGGAAAACAAAAAGTTATGAAGAGTTCATAAATCAATATATAGAAAGATATGTGTATACTTCTGATAAAAAAATGGTTCATGACTTCTTATCAAGTGAAGGATTAGAAGAAAGACTAGTTGATGGATGTATGGAAAAAGATCTTCCGTATCGCAGAATTACTGGAAAAGATAAGAATGCATATGTTTGGATGGAAGCGAAAAAATATATAGATGCAAATGAGAATACTGCAATTATTACGTTACATAATGAGAAGATTGTTCAGAACACAGTTATAAAGATGGAACAGGAACTCATAAAGAAAGAACAGGATATGGCAAAGCAGTATTGGGATATGGTATCACTTTTAACTACTGTATTAAATCATAATCAGTTAGTTGAATCAGGGTATCAAGATGATATCAGCTTCTATACAAAACAGGTATATCTTCAATTGCAGAAGAATTATCCGGAATATGGGATTACAGATGAAGAAATTTCGTCAGTAGCGCATTTAGCGCCGATTCATGATATTGGAAAGATAAAAGTGCCAATTGAAATTTTAAATAAGAATGGAAAATTGACAGATGAAGAAATGAATGTAGTAAAGCAACATCCATTAGTAGGTGCGGCGATGACCCAGAGATTCCCAGAGGGGATAACAACGGAAAAGCTGAGCAAATATAGCTATGAAATATGCAGACACCACCATGAAAGATATGATGGAACAGGATATCCAGACGGTTTAAAAGGGAATGCGATTCCGATGTGTGCACAGGTCGTTGGGATTGTTGATGCTTACGATGCATTGATCAATGATCGTCCATACAAAAGAAAATATGAACCAGAAGAGGCGATACGGATGATTTCAAATGGTGAATGCGGAGCGTTTTCTAAAAAACTGATCAAGTGCTTGACGGCGGCAGCAAAGCAGCAAAACTGGTTAAAAAGGCAAAATTAAAGTAACAAGTGAAGGAAAAAGATTAGAGGTCCAGATATGAAGAAAAAAAGAAGGATAGAGAACAGAATTATCGCAGTAATACTATGTATGGCTATCTTATTTTCTCAAGTGAATATTGCGGATGCGGCAGATCTGAATCCATCAGGTACTAACACGAGTCAAGTGGTCCTTTCTGATGAAACCAATATGAGCAATGATGAAGCATCAACCGAATCCACAGTTTCAGATGAAATAAATGGCACCACGGAGTCCGAATCTTCGATATCGGAGGAAACAAATGAAAACTCGAAGAATAACGAATCGGAATCTTTCGGTGGAAATGTTAAAGCAGAATCAACAGATAATATAGATGCTTATTATAAGGATAGTAAAATATGCATTTATAATTATGAACAATTAAAACAGATTGGTTCAGATGCTTATGTTTACACGGGTGATAAGGACGGAAAGATTGGTTCTGGAGATGTAGTAAATAGTGAAGGCACAGAGCTGAAATACGGTGCAGATGCCCAATACATTTTGATGAATGATATCCAGATGAATTCTGAACAGATCTGGACAGTGTCAGATTCCTTTACCGGAACTATTACAGGAACAGAAGTTGAGGAAAATGAAACACCGACTTTATATGACAAAGAAACGGATACCATCTACATTTACAATCCGTATCAGTTGATGGTGCTTGCACAGGAAGAATCTGAAACAGAACCTGTTATGACATTAGATTATGATGCACCACAGTTTGGTATGGGGCAGATGATCTATCCGGATGGTGAAGATAAGGCGTATCTGACTTATAGTAAGTCTCATAATTATGTGTTATCGCAGAAGTTTAATTCGGATAAACCAGAACTGGTTGCAGATCAGTTGAGTAAAGTGAGTACAGAAGGTACAGAAGGTCGAGATTTTAAGGGACAAGTTGTTAAGACTATTGGAGATAAGACCTATATCTTAATTGGAAATGAGCAGCAACTGAGGAAAATTGGTACGGATGAACGAGTTAATGGTGCGGTTTATCAGGCATATCTAGATGGTTTGGTATGGAAACGTGATACAGATTCAAGTGGCAAACCGATCATGCTTTATAGTGGTGATGCTGATTTGACAAGAGACCAGAATGGAGTAGCAGATTTTACTTTTGGACAAATTAAAGATGCTGATAGCAAATACAGTCAGCATAACTGGGTATATACCAGAGGCAGATGCGGAGTCAATCAAATAACAGGTGAAATTGACCCTAATTTAGATATAGACAAAACAACAGGACAGAAATATACAGCAAACGCAAATTATATTATTTTCCGAGATATAGATTTGAGCAGTAAAGAGTGGAAGCCTCTTACTTTTCAAGGAACAATGATTGGAGCTAAGGCGAAAGATAATGAGTCCCTTTGGGATTCATCATCCAGTCAAATTACAGCTAGTGCGAAACCAGCACTTTCTAATGTAAAAGTTGTGCAATCAAGTAGACTCAATGTTGGAGAACAAATGGGTGTAGGCTTTTTCTCTACAATATCGAGTGAAGTAAGTGATAACGATATCGGTATTAGTAAAGGATTAGTGCAAGTTTCAAATATTAAGTTTGAAAATATTAGTGTTCAAACATCAACTTCTGAAACATATTATCCGGACACTCTCATAAGTACATTAACAAGTACTCTGGGTAAGTTGCTTGGTGGAGTTTTAAGTGGGTTAACATTTATTTTAACGTTCGGCCAGGTGAAAATTGATCTTGGAAAAACATTAGGAGATGTTCTTGATGCGAGAAAGAAAGATCCGACAGCATTAGCAACTGGCGCGATTGTTGGTCGTGTAGAAGGCCAGGTAGAACTTTCTAACCTTGAAGTAAACAATGCTAATGTTGAAAACGTGAATAACAATACAGGTGGATTTGTTGGATATATCGTTGGTAAAACACAGTATGATGGGCTATCAAACGCACTTGGTGGACTTGTCAAATTACTTACAAATATATTGAATGTAATTCCAGGATTAGGTTTAGGTGACTTAATCACGATTCTGCTTGGAAACGCTATCCCTTTAGAAAAACTGATCCCGACAGGTTATATCAATGCCAAAATTATGAATTGTACTGTAAATGGATTAAGTATTTCTACAGCTGCTGATAAAGAGTATGCAGGTGGATTTATTGGACAACAGAAAGGAACAATTGTAGAAAAATGTTCCATTTCCAATAGTGATTATACGATAAACGGAAAGTCTTTTGCAGGTGGATTTGTTGGAATAGCTCGTGATGATGCGATAGAAGGTACACTTTCTGGTGCATTGGATATTGAAACAAAATTGCCGAAAATGAATCCAGAAAGTTTGCTTTTGAATTGCTCACTAAATAATGCTCGAATGATAGTATCAGGTGAAAGTTACGTGGGCGGATTTGCCGGCGGATTTGCCAATTCTACTGCGGTGAATTGTACAGTAGAAGCTAAAAATGAACTTACAGTGAAGGCTTCAGGAAATCATGCCGGCGGATTTGCCGGCGTTGCAGCACTTGGTTGGGCAGCGGATATAGGAAAAGGAGATACAAAGGATAACTTATTAGGTGGTGTTGTAGATCTTGTTGTAAAGCTTTTAAGTAGTAATCCAGGTGCAACATCTTCATTACTTTCTTTAGCAGGTGTAAGTCCGTCATATATTCTAGGATGTACAGTAAAAGCACCTCTTAAAGTAAGTGGTGTTGATTATGTAGGTGGTATCGTAGGAAGTGGTAATGGATCTTCTATAGCACCATCCAGTGCAGAATATTTACAAAAAGTATCTTACTGGAGAAATAACATTTACGAAACAGGAGCAATTGCAACCAAAAATGTTGTTCTAAATGGCGATATCAATATTTCAGGGCGAGATTATGTAGGTGGGATTGCAGGATCTTTAGGTACAGCTAGTGTAGCGGGGCTTCTTAACACAACGCTTGGTGTGGCATCGTATCTTGCATTTACCGTGGATAACGTTTTAGTACAGGGCAACGAGAACTTCTCAGTTGAAGGTCGAGAACGAGTTGGTGCCGGACTTGGTGATGCGATTGGTGGAAGCATAAAAAATGTAACCCTTAACAATGTGGTATCTGTTAACGGGGATAATCTAGTTGGTGGATTTATCGGATTGTCAGGGCCGGGGGATCTAGCAGGAACAGATGGAGGATTAACGGTTAATCTCCTTGGCCTTAACTATCTTTTGAAGCTTAGCAATCTACTTTCTTTAGGACAAGCAGTAGAAGTTAAGATTCAAAATGTTCAGGTTAATGGTGTAGAAAAAGGATTTGAAGTAAAAGCTACGGGTGTACGTGAAGATAATTCTGTACGAGATTATACAGCTTCCGGTTTTATTGCTAGAAGTAATTGTACAAAGGTAGAAAATGCACACGTAACAAAGTTGAAATCTGTAGAGGCCGCAGATGTAGGTGGTTATGCAGCAGGGTTTGTTGCAATTTCCAAAACAGGAGGACTTGCTGAAGTTGGAGACAAAACGGAAGTTAAATCTTTGATTGAAGCAAACGGATTACTTAATGCGATCAGTTATTTAATTCCTCGTTATACAAACTGTACAGTAAGTTATGTAGATGGTGGAAGTGTAACGGCTGATGTTGCAGGTGGCTTTACAGCAGATTTTCAAAGCGGTGTAGTTAATAATTCTGAGCGGGGAGCGGATGATTATTATGCTGTATATAATCTTGCAGCCGTTAACGGACAGTCTTATGCCGGAGGATTTGGAGGAAATGTTTACTCTGGAGCGTTGGCAGATGCTGGGAAAGGAATCAGTATTCTTGGAAATCTCAATGGGCTGAATATAAACATTGGAGAACTTGTAAATCTAATCAATGCCTACATTCCATATATACAGTATGCAGGAGTCAAGTCAGACAACGGATTTACAGTCACTGCGAACAAGATGAAATCAGAGGACAGCCATTCTGGAAGTGCCGGAGGATTTATCGGATATGGAAGTGGTGTTCAGGTAAGCTACTGTGATGTTACGAGTCTGAAACATACAAGTGTAACAGAACCTGAGAAAGGTTTGGAAGACACTGATGGCTCAAACTATTTTAATGATGTAAAGAGCCAGTACGCAGTGACTGGTGCAAGATATGCTGGTGGCTATATCGGCTATATGGATATTGGTTCCGCAGCTTCTGTTGGAAAAGGCTTGAGTATTCTTGGAAAATCGATAGGAATCAACAATGTGCTGGATGCATTAAATGTGGTCGTTTCTACAATTGAGCATTCCAATATTACAGGAAATGTTGGAGGATTTGCAGTAAAGGCTTCTTGGAAAAATACTGCATCCGATGCGTCAGAAAATGATGTTCTTGGAGATGCAGGAGGATTTGCCGGAAAGATTTCTGGTGGACACATTCAGGATTCAAATGCAAATAACTTCTCATATATCATTGGACAGATTACTGCTGGTGGCTATGTGGGCGATCTTGAGCCGGGAAATGTGGCAAATGTACTTGGTGATACGGGTATCTTAGGTGGTCTTGTTGATGTGTCAGATACATTGGCATCATTAGCGGAGGACTTTGTACCGACGATCAGAAACAGCTCTACGACTTGTATTCCTTGTGGTGGTGCGGTTCGTGCAGATGCGGATTCAACAACACAAGTACAACGAGGTATGGCCGGAGGTTATGCAGGACATAATGAAGGCGGTCACATCTGGGGAAACAATACAAAGAAATGGAAAGGTAAAGAATATACCGGACCAACAAGTACTTGTAAAGCAGTAAGAATCCGCTCGGTATACGGAAAAGAAATTGCTGGTGGCTTCACAGGACTTATGGAGTCAGCTGATACGGCAAGTACCGGAAACCTGTCCTTGTTGTGGGGACTGGTAAAAGTAGATAACATCCTGGGAGCACTCAGCGTTGTCTATCCGACAGAAGAAGACACAGCAGTTTATGGACCACTTGCCCAGATGGATTATGAAACCTGGAACAAATGGGTGGAATTTGTCGGTAAAAAAGGTGGTTACGGAAGTGACCTTGCTGCGAATGGAACAGTAAAAAATCAAGAAGAACTGGATAATATTATTGGAAAATATGCTTACGGATACAATGTCGTAGCAGGAAGAGTAAATTATCGGGATGAGATAAAACTGGCAAATGGCGGAGCAGCTGGCGGTTATGTTGGATCAATGCAGACCGGAACCATTACAAATGGACAGGCTTATCAGGCGAAGACAATTAAAGGGCTTCGATGCGCCGGCGGTTTTGCGGGAGAAATGATAAACGGCGGAGCAGCAAAGCTTGGAGGAGTTGATATCCTCGGTCTTAATCTGCAATTAGGACAAATGCTACAGGTACTTAATGTCTTTGTGCCAGTAATCAAGAAATCTTCGGTAGAGGGTTATCAGAGTGGACTGATTGTCCAGTCAGAAGGTGTAGATGACAAGAATATCTGTGGTTATGCCGGAGGTTATGTAGGAAAACTGATTGGTGGACAGATCTGGGGCGAAAATAATGCTCACTGCCAGGTTACAAAGCTGAGACGAGTTGACGGAAGAAGTTATGTCGGTGGATTCGTCGGAAGCTCCAGACCGGGAAGCGTAGCAACACTAAATCCAACTGCAGGAGAAGGATTACTCAGCCAGCTTCTGAATAAACTGTTAAGTACACCGGCAGGTTTGATAAAAGTATTAAATGCTACAGTCGCAACGATCCGTTATGCAGATGTGGAAGCCTGGGATGACTGGGGAATCATCGTAAATGGTGCTTACGCAAGTGGAAGTAATAACACTTCTTATGCAAAAGCAGCCGGAGGATTTGCCGGAAATCTGGAAGGAACTGTACTCGGTAAAAAGGATACGGAAGAGGCAGGAGTTTCTGTACAGAATATCCGTTCCGTAGTCGCAGGTGAATATGCCGGAGGATGCTTCGGTGTTGCTGATGTAGCCGGAGTTGCCAATATCAGCGCAGGAAATGAAACCTCGCTACTTGATAAATTGTTAAAGCTTGGAAGAACCGATGTGCTGGATGCATTTAGAAGTTATGTATATTACGGAACTGTAAGTGGAAGTAATGATGCCGGTTTAAGTGTCAGCGCAAATGAAGCAAAAAAATCAGGTCAGAACAATGCAGTTACATATAGCGGAACGGCCGGAGGTTTTGGCGGCTCACTGTTAAATGGTTCTGTGAAAAACAGTAAAGTAACGGAATTAAGTAATGTAAGAGGTTTAAATAGTGTCGGAGGATTTGTTGGCTATTCTGGAAAGGGCGGAGTAGTTAAGGCAGACAAGATAGACGTTATTGGAAACAATACAGGACAGTTACTTGGTGGAGCTCTTGGAGTTATGGACATTTTTGGTTCTCACATTGATGGCTGTACAGTTACAGGAGCTGGTGACGGTTACACAGTACAAAGTACAGGTGGAGACGAGCAGATTGCCGGAGGATTTATCGGATATGCGAATCTTGCTAGAATGTCGAAGTGTACGGCAGGTGATGCGAATAACCAGAAAATTGGATTAAAACAGGTTGCATCAGGTGGAACAGCCGGAGGTTTTGCAGGAAGAACAAGTTTCGCTTATCTTGCAGATTTGAAGTTGGATTCTGGAGCAGTGAATATAATATTCTCGGTTGTTAATCAACTTGTAAAAGCATTATATTTGGATAAAATCCAGGATTCTGATCTTCTGAAGATTAATCTTGGAATTATCAAAGTGGATGCGCTGTATGATGGCAAACTGCTTCATATAAATCTGCTTGGATTGGATATCTCTGTAGGACTTTCAAAGAAGTCAACGGATAACGGCCAACAGACAGACCTTGCAATTATTACGATTGGAGATTCATCCATCAAACTTTCATGTAATGAAAATGGACTTTTGAATGATAATGATGCCAAATCCAATATCAGTGTAAGTCTGATCAAGGCCAATCGAACAAGAATTACAGATAGTAATGTCTACGGTGTCAGTCATGGATATGATGTCTATGCCGGTGGGGCCGGAAATGACAATGACGGTAAAGCTAAAGACGGACGAAGTGGTGGCTTTGTTGGGTTCAACGATGAAGGACTTTTGAAGAATAACAACATGTATTACTGTGATGTGGTTCGTGGAACAAAAGATCTTGTCGGACCATTTAGCGGAAAAAGCAAGTTGGATTCTGTGTATGAAGCTAACACACAGGAGAAGGTGGAAGGTGAGAATAATAATTACCGTATTTACAGAAAGCTGGATGTGGCACTGGATCAAATCAAAAAGGGTTCAGACAAGCTGAATCTAAGCCATGAAAAAGATACTTCCAGTGGATGGGATATTTACACGCTGGGTCATATGAATTCGGTAAAAAGCTATGAGACTTTGCAAAATGCAAAGCTGACAGATGATACTTCATCTATGACAGCAGAGCTTAAAGCATATGAATCACCAGCAAAAGCAGTATTGATGGCAGATACCAAAACAACATTGAACACAGGAGAAAGTGATACTCCGGAACCGTCCGAGTCACAGGATCCATGTGATGAGCACATCAAGCTGACAATCAATAAAATCTGGAAGGATTTCAACAATCTGGATAAAAAACGTCCGGATAATATTACAGTAACAATCTCCCGTACATGGACAGATGCAGTAGGAAAAGAACAGACAGAAACTGTTCCAGGATATGGGGACTATATTATAAGTGGTTCTAGTGATAAATCTATCTGGCAGGAAGTAATTAAAGGACTTCCAGCATATACGACGGATGAAAATAAAGCCATTCACTATTACACATATTCTGTTACGGAAACAAAAATAAAAGGATATACAACTACAATAGAAACTTCTAAAGATGGATTTACTTTCACGATTATCAACCGGCATTTTGCACTGCTTCCGGATACCGGCGGCGAGGGCATTATGATGTTTATCATAGCAGGTGGCCTGTTGTTAGCGTTCCTGCTTTATACCGGACGCAGAAGGAAACGGAAACAGACGATGTAGGAAAGGGGAGTAGAGTCATGAGAGAGATATGGCTGCGTGGGGAACTTCCACCGTAAAAGCTGAAGGAATCCCAAGCGAACCAATAAAAAATCAAAAGAAAGTGAGAAGAGGAACATGAAGAAATTAGTATCAAGATTTATGGCAGTTCTGATGGCAATGACCATGATACTGTCCATGAGCATGACTGCATTTGCAGCAGATGCTCCAAAAGGAACCCTGACAGTCAACAATACAGTGGCAGAAAAGACTCTGGATCTGTATCAGATTTTTACAGCAACAAAAAGTGGCGATAGTGTAGCATATACACTGAACAGTGCATATGAAGGATTCTTCCAGAGCAAAATTACTGATGCTTCTACATTGAAAGGTGAAGCATTAAGTGAAAAAGCATATGCATATGTTAAAGATCAGGTCGGAACAGATGGAAGTAATGGCGCAGCGTTTGCAAAAGATATCATGGGATGGATTCTTGAAAATACTGCAACTGTAGAGGCTACTCATACAACTGCAACTACAACCGATACTACTACAGTAATTAGTAACCTGGATTATGGATACTATGTAGTTTATCCATTAGGTGCAACAGATACATCTACAGCACCTGGAAATGAAGCAGTAAAATCCGTAGCTTCTTTAGTCAGTGTTACAGGTAATGATGCTACAGTTAATATGAAGAGTAATTACCCGACAGTAGACAAGAAAATTATTCCAGCACAGAGTGGAAGTGGACTTACAGTTGGTGCTATTGTGAATCCTTCATGGGAAGGTATTCATCAGGGAGTCTTAGGTGAAGATGATGAGAACGCTCCTGAGGATACCATTGCACCACATGGTGCAGCAGATGAAAAGAAAGCTGAGGATTTTGCGATTGGTGACACCGTTACTTACCAGCTGACTTCTAAAGTACCGGATATGACAGGATATAATTCTTATACCTTTAAATTTAGCGATACCTTATCCAAAGGACTGGATTTAAAAGAAGTACTGTCTGTAAAAGTTGGAGATACAGTACTTAAAGCAGGTAAAACAGAAGCAAATACATACTTACCGACTTATACAACAAATAACGATGGAACACATACGTTAACTCTTAATTTTAATGATTTCTATAATTTATATAAGAATCGTACAGGCGAGACAATCACAGTTGTTTATACTGCAACCTTAAACAAAGATGCTGTTATCGGTATGAATCCAAATACCAACAAGGCGGTCGTTGAGTACAGTAATGATCCGAAGTCAGATGGAACAGGTACATCCGAACCAAGCATCGTAGATGTACATACTTTCAATTTCACAATCTTCAAATATTATTTAAAAGGTGAGACTCAGACTGGACTTGCAAATGCAGAATTCGAGCTTTACAAGGCAAACGAAGCAGGCGATGCAGCAGATACAAATGCTAAGATTAATATTGTAGACGAAGGAAACGGCGTATACCGTCAGGCAACAGCTGATGAAGCTAAAGCAACAGACTTTACTTCTGCAAAAATTGTATCTGATGCTGATGGTAAAGTTCTTGTAAAAGGTCTTGATGCTGGAACTTACTACTTAAGAGAGACAAAAGCTCCGGACGGATACAACAAACTTCTCAGCGACATCAAAGTTGTGATTAAAGCAAACTATGATACAACAACTGGCAAACTGACAAACTATACTGTAACTTATACATACAATGGTAAACCAATAACTGTAACAAATACTGATAAATCAACTTCCCCAGAAGTACCTGTAGAAAACAAAACAGGTGCACAGCTTCCATCTACTGGTAGCAAGGGTGCCCTTATGGTAACACTGGCTGGTATCGTTCTTTTCGGTGCATTAACAGCAAGCAAAGCTTTTGGCAAAAAGAAAGCAAAAAACTAAGGCGTCCTGAAGTTTAAGAAGGACAAAAAGACAGTTCATCTTCCCGGTATTGCACCGGGAGGATGTCTGCTTTTTCTGAAATATCCAGTGAGGACTGGGTATTTCAGAAGAAACAGACAAAAGGTGAAAGGTATTATGAAAAAAATAGTGAAAATACTAAGAGGAATTGGATATCTGGCAGCATTTTCTTTAATCTTGTATCCGGTAGTGAGCAATTACATCAATCAGATGAACAGCACAACAATTGCTACAGATTATGAACAGGAAGTTTCTCATCTGTCGGAAGAACAGGAAAATGCAATGATCGAGCAGGCGCAGGAATACAATGAAAGCCTGATTGGAATTGGTTCCATAGCAGATCCATTTTCAGAAAGCAATGAAAACCAGACAGAAGATGATGAGTATAACAAACTTTTGAAAATTGATGATACTGGAATGATGGGATATATTGATATTCCAAAGCTTGATGTTGTTCTTCCGGTTTATCATGGAATATCTGAAAAAGTACTGCAGTCAGGTGTAGGACATCTGAAAAACACCTCGCTTCCGGTAGGTGGTGAGAGCTGTCATGCGGTATTATCCGGACACCGTGGGCTTGCAAATGCCAAGATATTCACCGACCTGAACAAGATGGAGGTTGGAGATGTATTTTATATTAAAGTTCTTCATCATACCTTTGCCTATCAGGTGGATCAGATTCTGACAGTATTGCCATCAGATACAGATTCATTACAGATTGAAAAGGGCAAGGATTATGTAACACTGGTCACATGCACTCCTTATGCAGTTAACACGCACAGACTGCTTGTACGTGGCACTAGAATTCCGTATGAAGAGGCACAGAAGATAGATGAGGAAGTTGGTCTTCAGCGCACAATCCCATTCAATTTGATTCTATTGATTGCTGGAATTGTTGCTTTAATCATCATATGGGTGAGCATTAAGTTACATAAACGCAGGAAGGAGAAAAAACATGAGCAGAATAAGTAAACGTAAGCAAATATATATGTGTATGGCCAGTGTGATGTGTATGCTTTTACTCCTCATTCCGTTACTGGTGTCTGCGAATGATCTGGGAAGTATATTATTAAAAGCAACTGTTGAAGATGAGACCACGGTATATAAGCTAAGTAATACTGAATTTACGATGTATCAGGTTGGAACATATAAAAATAATTCATTGGCATTAGTGAGTGAGTTTGCAAAGTCTGGAGTCATATTTGATTTTGATGATTCTTCCGCTCAGGCAGAAGCTGCAAAAAAAGAGGCATTGGAACAGATTGCGGATGCAAAGAAGGAAGCAAACGATTTCCGTGGAGAAGCAGAGGTTTGGAAACAGGATGCAGAAGATCAGCGTCTGGCGGTCGAGTCATCCCAGAGTGAAATCGCTTCTTTGCAGGACAAGCTGGAGATTCTCAAACAACAGCTTGAAGAAGCAAGACAGGCGGCGACAGCTGTGCAGACGGAAAAATCGCAGCTGGAAGCACGTCTGATGCAGACGGAACAGGAAAAACAAAGTGTAAAAGAGCAGCTGAGCCAGCTGGAGCAGGAAAAACAGACGATAAAGAAAGATCTGGAAGAAAGCCTCCAGGAGGCAGGGGCAGCACGTGAGGAACTGGCAGCTGTCCGTCAGGCACAGGTGGAGGCATATATGAAGCGGAAGCCATTTCCCAAGAGACAGGGAACGGTGGAACTGAAAGATGCAATTCTGCGGTTATAATGGGTGAAATGATATGAAAAAAAAGGTGGAAATTCTGGCACCGGCGGGTTCCTTCGATAGCATGAAAGCGGCGGTTGCTGCGGGGGCG
>ENA-OPSY01001447-OPSY01001447.1-human-gut-metagenome-genome-assembly--contig:-NODE-1447-length-13729-cov-2.658110_pt1 | contig 13729 bp, 16 predicted proteins | sample MGYA00241464_ERZ501920 | MGnify/ENA primary metagenome ERZ501920 (study PRJEB25962, sample SAMEA2042396) | human gut metagenome | biome: human gut; feature: human-associated habitat; material: faeces...
CATAAACCATAGGCTCACGATATTCTTCTAAACCATCATAAGCTTCTCCTCTTGGATAGCGAATTGCAATTGGACCTTGATAACGCACTGCAAATTTCAACATATCTGAAAGCTCCCATTTGTTCTTTGGTGCTAACACCGTCATATTCGGTATCATCGACAGATACGATAAATCAAAACATCCCTGATGGGTTTCTCCATCACTTCCTACAAGCCCTGCACGGTCTATTGCAAAAATCACATGCAGGTTCTGCAGACAAACATCTTCGATTATCTGATCCACTGCCCTTTGAAGAAATGAAGAATAAATTGCCACAACCGGTATCATGCCTCCAAGTGCCATTCCTGCTGCACAGGTTACCGCATGTTCCTCCGCAATTCCCACATCAAAAAAGCGCTGTGGAAAGCGGTTTCGAAACCGTTTTAAACCGGTACCGTCCGGCATTGCCGCTGTCAAAGCAACAAGATTTGGTACTCTATCTGCCAACTTTAGCATAACTGTCGAAAAGATATCTGTATAATTTGCCTTTCCCCCGGTTTTTAATGGAATCCCATGCTCCAGATTAAATGCAGATGTTCCATGAAATCTTGCCGGGTGTTTTCTTGCCGGTTCATATCCTCGTCCTTTTTCGGTCTGAACATGCACCAGCACTGGTCCGTTTACTTTTTTTGCTTCCTGAAAAACCTGAATCATTCTTCCACAGTCATGTCCATTTACCGGTCCCAAATATTTAATTCCCATATCCTCAAAAAACATTCCTGGAATCATAAGCTGTTTAATACTGTCTTTTGTCTTATGAATTCTTTGTACCATGACCGGTCCGATTCCCGGTACTTTATTTAATGTCTTTTTGACTTCGCTCTTTAAATCCGTATAAGATTCTGCTGTTCTTAGATTACTTAAATAACTTGAAATTCCGCCCACATTTTCCGATATCGACATCTTATTATCATTTAATACGATAACAAAATTTTTATTTAAGCTCGCTGCATTATTTAAAGCTTCATAGGCCATTCCGCCGGTCAGCGCACCATCTCCGATTACCGATACCACATGATACTCTTCTCCACTTACTTTGCTTGCACAAACATAGCCGACTCCTGCTGAGATGGAAGTTGAACTGTGTCCGGTATCATAAGCATCACAAGGGCTTTCCTCCCTTTTGGGAAATCCACTCAACCCTCCATATTGACGCAGATTTTTAAATCCATCCTTTCTTCCGGTCAGAATCTTATGTGTATAAGACTGATGACCGACATCCCAGATAATTTTGTCTTTTGGAAGTGAAAACACATAATGCAGTGCCATGGTAAGTTCAACCGCCCCAAGGTTAGAAGCCAGATGTCCTCCGGTCTTACTTAAGGACTCTAATAAAAAATCTCTGATTTCCTGTGCCAGCACAGGCATCTGTTCTAACGGTATTTTCTTTATATCGTTTTCTTTTTCAATTGTTTCTAACAGCATCTCTTTTGCACCTCTATTTTCTGCGGGTACAAAGTGAAAGAAGCAGTTCTCCTAAAAATTCCTGTTCACCCGGAAGTTCCATAAGCAGATTCAATGCCTCCTTGGTCAGCTCTTTCACATCTTCTCCCGCCTTTTTGATTCCTTCCAGAGTCACATAAGTTGTTTTATGGTTCTTTTCATCGCTTCCTACTGCTTTTCCCAGTTCCTCCATTGTACCTGTGACATCCAAAATATCATCTTGAATCTGAAAGGCAATTCCTATTTTTCCTGCAAGAGTTTCTATCTTCTGTATCTCTTCTTCTCTCGCTCCTGCAAGAGTTGCTCCGATTGTCATTGCACATTCAATTAATGCAGATGTTTTATTTTCATAAATATAATCCAGCATTTCCCTGTCCAGTTCCTGCTCTTTTTTGTCATTTTCTACATCTACGCTCTGTCCGCCAAGCATGCCGTCAATTCCGGTTTTCTTTCCAAGAATTGATAAGGCTTTTGCCACACGCTTCCATTCTTCCATATCTGACTCATCTAATAAGTCAAATGCACGAAATGCTGTCTCATAAGCATAATTTAAAAGTGCATCTCCTGCAAGAATTGCCGCTGGCTCTCCATAAACAGCATGGGTGGTTTTTCTTCCTCTTCGGTACTCATCATTGTCAAGTGCCGGAAGGTCATCATGAATCAGCGAATGGGTATGAATCATCTCCATTGCCGCCATAAAAGGCTCTATCACTTTCCCTGTTCCGCCAAACATACTGTAAACTTCTCTCATAAATACCGGTCGAAGTCTTTTTCCACCGGAAAGCATGCTGTAATTCATTGCCTCTGCCATATTTTTGGCAAAGCCCTCTTCTTTTGGCAGATAGCTTTTGATAATCTCTTCCGCTTCTCTGGTTCTTTGTTCTAATTCTTCTTTAAAATTCACTCAGCTCACCATCTTCATTCATCATTAACATTCTTTTTTCAACGGTATCTATCTTCTCACTACATTCTTTAAGCAGTTTCATGCCAGTCTGATAAATCAAAAATGACTCCTCAAGCGAAACATCTGCACGTTCCAACTGCTCCACAATTCCATCTAGTTCTTCAAAAGCTTCTTCTATCGTCTGTGTTTCTTTTTGTTTCAAATCCGGTGTCATCAAACACACCTCTTTCTACTTGTTTTGTTCCGATACTCCTGGCTTCTATTGTTCCATCACTTACCTGAATCAGAAGCGTCTCACCTGATTTTACCTGTGAAATACTCGTCACCGCCTTATGCGCTTCATTTTCTACATAAGAAAATCCCTGATTTAATTTATCCAACGGAGACAGACCTTTCATCCGCTCAATATAAAGCCTCAATTCCTGTCTGGAAGTTAAAATCCTGGTTTTCATTGCAGATTCCAGCCGTATCTGAATACTTTCATAATGCTGTTTTTTCTCTTCTATCTGACTTTTTGGATTCAAGTAACTTAATTTATTTTCATACAGTTTTAAGCCTTGTCGCTTTTGAGCAATCTGCTGTTGCAGTTCACGATTTAATTTTGCATGATACTCTTCTAATCTTCCCAATAAATCTTGTATCTCAAATACAGCAAGCTCAGCCGCTGCAGACGGAGTCGGTGCACGCAAATCGGCCGCATAATCAGCAATTGTCGTATCCGTTTCATGCCCGACCGCAGAAATAATCGGTGTTCGACATTCAAAAATTGCCCTTGCAACCTCTTCTTCATTAAACGCCCACAATTCTTCAATACTTCCACCACCACGACCGACAATAATCGTATCTACGCCATAAGCATCGAGCATTTCAATTCCTTTTACAATACTTTCTTTTGCTCCGATTCCTTGTACCTGTGCCGGATAAAGAATCAGCTGAACATACGGATTTCGCCTTCCCGCAACATTTTGAATATCACGCACCGCTGCACCGGTTGCAGCAGTTACGATTCCAAGTTTCTGAATGTATTTTGGAATCGGCTGTTTATATTCCGGTGCAAACATTCCCATGTCTTCTAATTCTTCTTTTAACGCCAGATATTTTTCATATAATGCTCCGGCACCTTCTAACTTAATTTCTCTGGCATAAAGCTGATACGTTCCATCCCGCTCATATACTTCCACTTTGCCTTTGACCACCACGTTGTCTCCGTTTTTCATGGAAAAAGCAAGACCCTTTCTTGCACCGGCAAACATGACACAGGAAATCGTTCCCGCAGCATCTTTCAGGGAAAAATAAATGTGCCCCGAAGTATGATATTTGCAATTTGAAACTTCTCCCTTTACAGAGATTTTATTCAGCAGAAAATCCTGCGTAAACATATTTTGAATATAACGGTTAATCTGTCCAACCGAATAGGCCCGATTCATATTCTTTTTACTGCTCCTTGGCAATCTTTCCTAAAATACCATTTACGAAAGAAGAAGATTCGTCTCCTCCGAATTTTTTACTTAATTCAACTGCCTCATTGATTGCAACTTTAAACGGTACATCTTCATCGTATTTCATTTCATAAACAGCAAGTCTTAAGATATTTAAGTCTACTTTGCTCATACGGTTTACTTTCCATCCGGAAGATACCTTGTTTAATAACTCATCAATTTCTTCTACGTGTTCTAATACTTTTTCATATTTTCCACACATATATTCTTCTTCCTGTGGAGAAAGTTCTTCTAATGTTTCAAAATACAGACTGCTCTGTTCCGGCATTTCTTCTACTGTATTGAATTCTCCCATAAACAATAACTTAAATATATGTTCTCTCATTTCTCTTCTTTTCATCTTATCCTCCATTTATAAAAAAAGGTGTCCTTTTGCGAGACACCTTTTCATTTTTACTCTATCTGTGTTTCATTTTTCAAAGAACTATTTTGTCTTTTCTTTTTCCATCTCTACACTTGCAATACGTACGTTTACATCAGAGACTACAAGACCTGTCATATTTTCGATTGCTGCTTTTACTTTTTCCTGTACGGTTTTACTTGTCTCTAAAATATTGTATCCATACTCGATATTTAAAGCCAAATCCACGCAGACAATGTTTTCTAAAATATCTACCTTTACCCCTTTGGAAAGGTTTTTCATTCCCAGTTTTCCAACCAGTTCATTTGTGATATTTCCTGCCATAGAACCGACACCTTCTACTTCTGTTGCTGCCAGTCCCGCAATAATAGCAACCACTTCATCGGCAATCTGAACCTCGCCCAATGAGCCATTATCATGTATCTTATAGATATTTCTATCTTCCGCCATAATTAAACCTCCTATTTTTTAAAAGGATAATCTCCTATCTGACATTATATCAAAATATAATTGTGGTGTCAAAACTTCTATAGAAAATATAAAAAAGAATCTCCGCCTCCTGTCTTTTAAACAGAAAACGGAGTCCTTCTTAGTTTCTGCTGAACTCAGCCAGTCTTAATCCTTCATTTCTATCTAAGGTCATGCCAACACTCCAGCTGTTTACAAACAATAACAGAGGATTGCCTTTCATATCCATAACCTTCTTCATGTCAGAAGTTCCGGTCAGTTTCTTAACATCTACTTCATCTTTATTTTCAATCCAGCGAATGTGTTCATAAGGCAGTGTCTCAAGACGGATATCCACATTGTATTCATTTTCCAGACGGTATTTTAAGACATCAAACTGAAGCACACCGACAACTCCGACAATAATTTCTTCCATTCCGCCCATGATTTCCTGGAAAATCTGAATCGCACCTTCCTGTGCGATCTGGTTGATCCCTTTTACAAACTGCTTTCTCTTCATGCTGTCAAGCAGACGTACTCTTGCAAAGTGTTCCGGTGCGAACGTTGGGATTCCTTCATACTGGAATTTTTTTCCCGGTGCACATACCGTATCACCGATTGAAAAGATACCTGGGTCAAATACACCGATAATATCTCCTGCATATGCCTCATCAACAATATGCCTCTCCTCCGCCATCATCTGCTGAGGCTGGCTGAGTCTTATCTTCTTGCCACCCTGTACATGGTTAGCTTCCATTCCGGCTTCAAACTTACCGGAACATATTCTCATAAAAGCAATTCTGTCTCTGTGTGCTTTATTCATGTTAGCCTGAATCTTGAATACAAATGCTGAGAAATCCTCGGTAAATGGATCAATAACTCCCTGGTCAGACTTTCTTGGAAGCGGAGAAGTTGTCATTGATAAGAAATGCTCAAGGAAAGTCTGTACACCAAAGTTAGTAAGCGCTGAGCCGAAGAATACCGGTGTAAGGTCACCAGCACTTACCATTTCCTGGTCAAACTCTGCACTTGCTCCGTCTAACAGTTCGATATCTTCCTGAAGCTTGTCGTAGAAAGCATCACCAATTCTGTCCTTAAGAACAGCCTCATCTGATGCGTCAACAATCTCAGTATCAACTTCCTTCTGACCATTCATGGCTGCCTTGAATAAAGAAACATTTTTCTCTTTACGGTCATATACGCCCTTGAATTCCTTACCGCAGCCGATAGGCCAGTTAATTGGGCATGTAGCAATTCCAAGTACGCTCTCAATCTCATCAAGAAGCTCAAATGGGTCATTAGCCTCTCTATCCATCTTATTAATAAATGTAAATATAGGAATGTGTCTCATAACACATACCTTGAAAAGCTTGATAGTCTGTTTCTCAACACCCTTAGAAGCGTCAATAACCATGACCGCAGAATCTGCTGCCATAAGAGTTCTATAAGTATCCTCTGAGAAATCCTGATGTCCCGGTGTATCCAGAATGTTGATGCAATACCCATCATAATGAAACTGTAATACGGAAGAGGTTACGGAAATACCTCTCTCTTTCTCTATTTCCATCCAGTCAGATACTGCATGGCGGGCTGTGGCTTTACCCTTAACGCTGCCTGCCAGATTAATGGCACCTCCATACAGCAGGAACTTCTCTGTCAGAGTCGTCTTACCTGCATCCGGGTGGGAGATAATGGCAAAGGTTCTTCTTTTTTCTATTTCTTTCGCATACTTAGACACGTTTTTCCTCCTGTCTATTATCTGTTTTCTCAATTATCCAATTTCTATACAACTTTTTATTCTAGTATATCAAATACCCTGATGTCAAGAAAAAAAGGGAAGAACTGCCCGGCTCAAAAGTCCGGACAGTTACCCTGCAGGATACGGTCTGCAAATAACCATACAGACGCATTTTAATCATAGATTCCTTCCGTAACAATATCTTCTCCTGAAGTTTCCTGCTCCTTGTATGTATCAGTCTGTTGCTCATCTGTCTTCTCTTCGCCATCACTTTCCGAGGTCGTATCTGTTGCCGCTTCATCATTGCCTTCATTTAATGGCGTGATCACAATATTTTCCGGTGTGATTCCTGTCTTTCTTTTTACAATATCTTCAATCTGTGCACGCTGTGCATCTTCCAGCTCAGCCTCCGGAACAACCACATCTGCAGTCTCACCCGTCAGATTGACAATTGCATTTTCAAATCCTTTCGCCTCCAGAAGCATTTCTGCGGCAGCTTCCTTTTCGGATATTTCAGTCATCTGCACCATCGTATTTACTGCTTCCTGTTTCTGCTCATCTCCAACCTCTGTATTGTTCAGGATCTCCTGCAGATCCGCTTTACTCTGAGAGCGAACCTGTTCTCTTGATAATTTTGCCTGTGCTGCAAAATCCGATGCTCCTGTAAGGACCGCTTCTCCCGGCGTACTGCTTCCATCTGGTACTTCCGCAGTCTCCGCAGCAGTCTCTGCATTTTCATCTGCTACCGCTGTTTCATCACTCAGATCATACTCTACCTGGTCCAGGATACTGCTATTGTCCGTGCTTGCCTCTTTATCACCAATTCCCAAATCTACATCTGCAAAGTTCAAATACCCGGCTACGGCGATCAGAATTGCAAGAGATGTGATGATCACCTGATTTTTTTTGAATATTTTTTTCACGTCTTAACTCCTCATTTCATTTTCATTATTCTAATTTTATGAGCATCTATCTGAAATAATGCCATTACTGCCTCCTGTATTTTCCGGACCGTCACAGAATTATCTGCTCCTTCTGCAACGATCAGCACTCCGGTAACTTCATTTCCCCCAGAACCATACAGCCCCTGCCCGCTCTCTGTCATCAGCATTACTTTCACATTTCCTACCCCTTCAACATTTTTCAAAAGATCTTCCAGTTTCATCTCAAGATCTGTCTTGGTTTCCATATTTTCACCTGTCGTCGTTGAAAAATTCTGATTTTCTGTTTCAGTCTCTGTTTTCGATATGGGAAATGCGATTACCATCAGTAAAAGGCCCAGAAGCAGAATCACCAGCCAATGTTGTCTGTTCATCTTTCCCCATAAGAAGCTGACAGTTTTTCTCTTCGATTCCGAAGTCCCTGGCAAGTCCATCCCGAATTCCCCTTTCCTGCTCCTGTGTAATGTTTCCCGCTGTACTGATCACCGCCGTAATCTGATCTCCATTTATATGTACGACGATATCCTCTGTTTCTATTCCATTTTCCTTACATTTTTTCGAAATTTCTTTTTGCAGCTCCCTGCTGTAATTCTCCTGCAGGTAAAGTGCCTGAAGATTTTCTGTATTTTTTTCTTCCAGTGCTGTCAGTTCTTCCTGATAATTTAATCGAAATTCCTGCAGCAGTTTTTCCCCATTTCCAAACAGGTTAAAAACAGGTGTGCTTAAAATATAGATCAGAAGGATTCCCATGAAAGAACGAATATAACGTTCATATTTTACATCCGGCACCAGATGGAGCACTGCCGAAAAGACAATATAGAAAAAAGCAATCGTTTTTACCCATCGATAAATTTCCTCTTTCATCCGCTTCCTCCAATCCCGGTCATCAAAATAACAAAATCAAGGATACATAAAATCTCTGCCGTAAAAAGAATACGCAGGAGCAGCGCACAGCCTTCTCCCATCGTTGCAAGTGAATCTACGATCCTTTTTTCCGAGACTGGCTGCGCTATTGCTGCCAGAAATCGATAGAGCAGGGACAAAATTCCATAATGGATCACCGGAACGGCCCCTGCTGCCACAAAAGCAAACAGTATAACAACTCCAAGGCAGTTTCTCACAAGTACCGCACTTGTCAGTACCAGCTCTGTAACCATATTCACTGCATTCCCCACTCCTGGCAGCGCACCTGCTGCCTTTCCCAGTGCACTTCTTTTTAAAGTATCCATTACCGGAGCAATAAGTCCTCTCACAACCTGCAGTCCCACTACCATACCAAGAAGTGTTTTCAATCCCCAACTCACTGCAGTGTCCAGAAGTTCCGCCATTTTTCCAAGCATTTCCTCTTTTGACAGATTGTTGATCAGCGAGATCAGCACATACAGGCATGCTCCCGGAAACAGAAGATTCAATATTACTTCCTGGATCAGCCAGGTAAGGATCAGAACCCCCTCATAAAAGACCGCTGCCGTCGAACTCCCTGCCGCTATCGATATAGTCAGGAAATATGCCGGGGCAAGTCCTCTCATAAACTCCGCCATCCATGTAATCGTCTGCTGCACGGACCTGGTAACAGATGAAAAAGAAGCCATCAGCAGAATAAACAGCAACAAATAGACAATATAAAAACAGATATCTCCAATCTGTCCGCTCTCAAAAACATCTGCAAAATTCGCCAGTACAGCAGATAGTAAAATAAGAAGCAGTATTTTTATCAGAAGACTCTTTTCCTTTTCCAGACCGGAAAATAAAAAACTGTGCACCATCTCCTGCACAGTATCTTCAGATAATACCTTTTCTCCTTTTATCAGACCATCCAGCATGTCCTTCATGGAAAAGCTTTCTTCTCCGAGCATCTGGTCCAGCATCCTTTGCACCCGTGAAAGATCAAGTTCTTCAAGGATATCCGATACCGTACTGGCTTCCGTCTGCGTTATCTTTTCTTTCTCTGTCCCTCCTGAATTATTTTCAGTCTCTGTATTCTCTGATTGCCTTTCAGCTGCCTGACAGATAATACTTCCCGATATCAGATTTGAATTTTTCAGATCCGCCAGATTCATCAGTAATACGAGCATTCCTATCATAACTGGTGCATATTTTTTTCCACGCCATCTTCTGCTCTGTTTTCGGCGCTTCATCCCAGAAACTCCTGAATCGTTTCCAGCAATGCCATCAATACGGGAATACTCAGAACCATGACAGATAATTTACAAAAAAGTTCAATCTGTGACGCGGTTGCCTGATATCCTGCATCTTTACAGATCCCGGCAGAAAACTGCCCAATATATGTAATTCCTATCATTTTAATCAGCGTAAGAAAATACTCCGGATCCACCGACAGACTCTGCTGTATTTTTCCGATCATCCGGAAAAGATAATCCAGTTTATTATGATACCTATCCCCATCGTTATAAACGAAACATATTCCGTTCTTGTTCCTTTCAAAAAAAAGCCAAGCACTACACCGCAGATTCCCAGCAGAGATATTCTGATAATATCCACGTTTTCTGCTCCTTTCAGATTACAAATAACTTCTGGATGTTCTGAAACAATTCATAAATATACGGAACGATCCAAAACAGAACGATCAACAAACCCGCAAGGCTTACCATAAAAGCCTGCTCATCCCTGCCACTGTGTTTCAATACCTGAGAAAGAATGGAAACAAGTATCCCAACTGCCGCAATCTTAAATATGATCGTAACTTCCATTCTCTCTCCTTTCTCCGGAATTACCAGAATAATATTGCAAGCAGGATGCCACCCATAACACCAAGACTTCGATATATTTTTTTCTTTTCCTCTTTATCTTTCCGCAGATTTTGTAAAAGATAAAGAAAATCTGTTTCATATAGTTCCAGCTGCCGAATCTGCATTTCCCGGTCCAGATAGCCAAGTTTCTCTCCCAGCAAACTTATTTTTCTCCGTTCATCCTCATCGAGTTTTAAATCTGTAAGGTAATTTTCTGTACAATTTTGAAAAATTATGCTGAGTTTCTCTTCTGTGTTAGCTTCTATGCATGCAGCCACCCTTTCTAAAAACTCCTCGTACCTTCCCCGACATCGACATGCCGTATCGCGAAGCGCATCCGAAAGCGAGCTGTTTCCGCACCGTATCTCTCCTTTCAGGCATAAAATAACCTGTAAAAACTCTTCAAGATTTTTCTCATGTAGCATAAGTTCTCTGCTTTTTAAGTATCCCAGTCCTGCGGACGCGAAGATAATAAGGACAGCTCCCACCAGTTTCAGCATGGTTTTCCCTTCCCATCATATATTGCTTCTATACTTCCTGCATGTCCTTTTTTTCCAAGAACAATATATCGTTCAAAGACTTCCAGTTCTCTCAGTTTCTGAAAAAAGGGCTGTCTTAAAATATCTTCCAGTGAATTTCCGTGAGCTGTCGCAAACAATTTACACCCACAATGGACCACGGACTCTACCGCTTTAAAATCTTCTTTCTTCCCAAGTTCATCTACAGCCACAACATCCGGTGACATCGAACGCAGCAACATCTGCATTCCTTTTGCCTTTGGGCAGGCATCCAGCACATCTGTCCGCATCCCCAGATCATTCTGTGGTATTCCCTGATAGCATCCGGCAAGTTCACTTCTCTCGTCCACCACTCCTACTGTCTTTCCCTGGATTCTATCTGTCCCATTGCTGATCTGCCGTATCATATCTCTGAGAAGGGTGGTTTTTCCACATCTTGGCGGTGCAATGATCAGTGTATGATATACCTGCTCTCCATTTCGGATATACGGCAACACTTCATCTGCGCACCCCTGTACCTGATGTGCAAGCCGCACGTTGATGCAGGAAATATACTTCATCCCCCGGATATGTTCCCCATCCAGAATGACTTTTCCGGTAATTCCTACCCGATGCCCTCCCTGTACACTCAGATAGCCCTGACATATTTCATCTTCATAAGCATAAAGAGAATATCCACTGATATACTCCAGTGTTTCTTTCAGATCCTGTCTCGTTACCCGATAAGGCATTCCATTTCCGGTTCGGAGAAATTTTTCTCCGTCTCCATAACACAGAAATACCGGTCGGCCTGTCCGAAGTCTGATTTCATAAAGTTTTTCGTAATCTATCACACATTCTTCCAGAAGTTTCCGGATATTTCCGGCAAAAAGACTCTGAATCTGTCCCGCCCTGATCGTCCTCACCTCTTTTACTACTGCGAACGACTGTATCTCTTTTACACTAATATATGTCCAATGTCCGGATTTAGTACAAAAAGAATCCCGCGATTTTGATTTCATCACGGGATTCTGTATCACTCCAATATTTTAGCCATAATATTTCATGGCAGCTGTACTTCCGCATGCTCCCATCGCAGTTCCAATGGTTTACGCGACCACACAGCGCCACTATAGTCTTCTCCGAGTTCCAGCATCAGGTAAATTCCATCATCCATGGAAATCGTTCGAAGATCTCGGGACAGGCCTTCTCCCGTCCATTTAATATAGGCTTCCCTTAATACCCACTGTGTAAAAAAAGCTTTCTCCGGTTCATCACTGTCCAGTATTTCCCGAATCATCTCTTCCGGAACCATTCGTTCCAGCATCCGTTCATAATTTACCTTTTTATGCACCTGCACATCTATTCCAATTTCCTGATCTGCGATGATACACATTACATATTTGCCGGAATGTGTAATATTATAATGTATCTTCGGCTGCAGGGTAAGGAATGGTTTGCCATGTTCACCGGTAGCCCTCGGTTCAAATGCCAGCTTCAGTCCATACTCTTTGTAGAGTCCTGTCGCAAGCAGTTTCTCCCCTATCATGTGCTCCATATTTTTGTGTTCGTACTGCTGTGGAACTTCTGTAAAATAAATAACCGCCTTCATACTCCAGCCTCCTTTAAGAATCGGGACGGTTCCCGTTTCTTCTCATACTGTTGTCTCACGTAACATAAAGCCAACTGTTTCCTGGCCCGTGTCATTCCGACATAAAACAGTCTGCGTTCTTCTTCAATGGCAGGTTCCAGTACCGCTTTTCGATAAGGCATACTACCTTCATTAACATTCAGGATATACACCTGTTCATACTCCAGACCTTTCACCCCATGAAGTGTAGAGATCAGAACGCCCTCCCGTTCCTGCTCAGCTTTTCGTGCCTGCTCTTCAAGCTTTTCTGTGTATTCTTCTATGTAGGATTCCCATTCTTCCAGACTGTTCATTCCTTTTGTACTTTCTGTCAACCGGTCCAGAATCTCACTCAGCTCTTCTGGTTTTATTTTACGATACTCTGCATATTCACGCAAGTATTCTTCATATCCCATTCCCTTTCGGATAAAATTAATTGCAGCATAAGGTGCCAGACTCTTCAGCACTCGCAAATGCGTTTCCAATGTTGTGATACGGTCACACATCCAGTCCTTATCTTTATAAAATTCTTTTAGTTCTTCAAAGGATACAACTGATGATAATGACAAGGCATCACGGGAAATATATCGATTGGGCCGATTCATAAATTCAAGGAAATACTTCCTGTTCTTTTCCCCTGCTGCAAAATGCATATAGGCAAGAAGATTCCGGCAGATCCAATGCTGAAAAAGATTCGGGAGTTTTTCCTTCATGTTAAACGGGACCTGTCGTTCCATCAATGCACCTACCAGTCCTTCTGCCTCCTGATTCGTTCGAAGAAGAATTGCCGTATCTTCCAGACGCTCTCCGTTTTCCATCCGTTCTCTGAGTTCCGAGACAACTGCAAGATATTCTTCTCTCGGATTTTGGAATTCCCGTATCTGAACCGCTTTACCTACCTGATTCGGTGTGGAAAGCTTTTTGGAAAAACGTTTTTTATTTTCTCCGATCACGTGCATCGCTGCTGAAAGGATCTGTCCACTGCATCGATAATTCACATCCAGTGTAACTGTTTCCGCATCCGGATAATCTCTGGTAAAATTCAGCATAATTTCAGGCCTTGCACCACGAAAATGATAAATCGACTGATCGTCATCCCCGACAATAAAGAGGTTATTTTCCGGCAGCGCCAGCATCCGCACAATCTCATACTGCACGGGGCTGATGTCCTGAAACTCGTCAATCAGGATATACTGAAATTTCTGCTGCCAGGCGCGGAGGACCTCCGGCCGCTCCAGAAAGAGACGTTTGCACTGCACCATCAGATCGTCGAAATCGAGTTTTTTGTTCTCCTTCCGCCATTTCTCATACGCCTCATAGATTTCGCGGAACTTTTCCTGCGGCATACAGGCGGAATAGTAATGTTCCAGCGGGATCTGATTGTTCTTCACAGTGCTGATTTCGCGCGCCAGATTTTCCTCGAGATCCTCTTCCTCCAGGTCTTTGGCATAGTGGTTGACCAGCTCGCGCATCAGCCGC
>ENA-OPSY01001449-OPSY01001449.1-human-gut-metagenome-genome-assembly--contig:-NODE-1449-length-13711-cov-7.227812_pt1 | contig 13711 bp, 10 predicted proteins | sample MGYA00241464_ERZ501920 | MGnify/ENA primary metagenome ERZ501920 (study PRJEB25962, sample SAMEA2042396) | human gut metagenome | biome: human gut; feature: human-associated habitat; material: faeces...
ATTTGAGGCCGCAGCTAATTCAAACATCTATACAATCTCGGGACGTGTGACCGAGCCCAAAACGAATTCCCCCTTGCCCGGTGCTTCCATTCTCATTAAAGGCACCTATTTATGGGCTGTATCCAATCAGAAAGGCGAATTCACGATACAAGGAGTGCAGGAGGGAAAATATAATCTGGAAGTTTCTTTTCTGGGTTATGTACCGGCAACAATTCCGGTAAATGTGCACAGTAATATCAAAAACCTACATATAGAACTCAAAGAAAACACGCTTGCACTGGATGATGTAGTCGTTACTGCACAAGCGCCCAAGAATGAGTTAAACACTACGCTCACTATCGGTAATAATGCGCTGGAACATTTGCAGGTATCCAACGTGAGCGATATCTCCGCTCTTCTTCCGGGAGGAAAGACAAAAGTGCCGGATCTTACCACTAATAATATCTTCTCATTACGCGACGGAGGGTCGACAGTCGGTAATGCAGCCTTTGGGACAGCCGTTGAAGTGGATGGGGTACGTATTGGCAATAATGGCTCATTTGGAAATATGAACGGAGCAGATACCCGTAATATCACCGTGGCGGATATTGAATCGGTTGAAGTCATCACCGGAGTACCTTCGGCTGAATACGGGGATTTGAATAGCGGAATGGTCAAGATTCACACCCGGAAAGGGAAAACACCCTGGAACATATTATTGTCCATCAATCCCCGCACCGAACAGGTTTCCTTCTCCAAAGGATTGGATTTAGGAAACGACAAAGGCGTTATCAACATAAACGGAGAATGGACAAAGGCTACCCAAAAGTTGGTATCTCCCTATTCGTCTTATACAAGAAGGGGATTCTCTGCCGGATATAGCAACACTTTCAGCAAAGTGTTCAGATTCGATATCGGTGTTACAGGTAATATCGGAGGAATGAATACCAAAGATGACCCGGATGCCTATTCGGGAGAATACAACAAAGTGAGGGATAACGTATTCCGGGCAAACACTTCACTGGCCTGGCTGCTCAATAAATCGTGGGTCACCAACCTCAAGTTCGACGCATCGGTATACTACAATGACAATAACTCCCATGCACATACTTTCTATTCGTATGCATCGGAACAGCCGGCTGTTCATGCCACGCAAGAAGGATATTTTATGGCAAGCAAACTGCCATATACCTACTTCGCAGATCAGATCATCGACTCCAAAGAACTGGATTATGCCGCATCGTTAAAGTATGAATGGAACAGACGGTTCAAGACTGTAAACAGCAACCTGAAAGCGGGTGTTCAGTGGAAAGCAACAGGGAATGTGGGTGAAGGAGAATATTACAAAGACCCTTCACTGGCTCCGAACGGTTATCGCCCCCGCCCTTACACCGCTTATCCATATATGCATAACGTTTCGCTTTATGCCGAAGAAAGTCTGTCGTTACCAGTGGGAAACACCCTGCTTAGACTGATGGCGGGAGTGCGTTGGGAACATTTGTTTATCAAGGGAACGAACTATAAAAACCTGAATACTCTTTCACCACGTTTCAATGCCAGATGGCAGTTGAACGAACATATCGCTATCCGTGGCGGTTGGGGAATCACTGAAAAGCTTCCCTCTTTCTATACCTTGTACCCCAAACAGGAATACCGGGACATACAGACATTCGGTTTTTCCTATAATAACAATGAATCATCTTATATCTATTACAGCCAGCCCTACACATTACTGCACAATGAGAATCTACGCTGGCAACGGAATCAGAATTCGGAATTGGGCATTGACGTCCATATAGCCCGGACCAGGATTTCGCTAGTCGGTTATTTCAACCGTACCAAGTTACCGTATAAATACACGAGTTCCTATAACCCGTTCTCTTACGATGTTCTCCAATTACCGGAGGGATTCACTATGCCGACTAATCCGCAAATCAATGTGGATAATCAGACGGGAATGGTGTACATACGTGACAATGCATCGAGCTACTGGACTCCTATGGATGTAAAGGTGACCGACCAGACTTTTGTCAAGTCAACCTCTCCCGATAATGGAATGGACGTCATTCGCCGTGGAGCGGAAATGATTGTTGATTTCCCGGAAATAACTCCTATCCGTACGCAATTCCGGTTAGATGCCTCCTATGCTTATACTAAATATATCGACAATTCTTTGTCCTATTATTATCAGAACGGATGGTCGCACACCAGTCTTGCCAACCGCTCCTACCAATATGTAGGTATCTATGCCAATGGCGACAACTTATCGACGACTGCCAACGGTAAACGTACCCACTCATTGGATGCCAATATCACAGCCATCACCCGTATTCCGAAAGCCAGACTGATTATTTCATGCAGACTGGAGGCTTCGCTTGTGAAGCGTTCGCAGAATATCTCCGAATATAAGGGAAAAGAATACGCGTTCAACGTAAGTGAAAGCAGCAATGCCCAAACGGGTGGAAGCATTTATAACGGTGACTCTTATACGGCTATCTGGCCGGTGGCATATCTCGACCTGAACAATGAGATGCATCCTTTCACGTCAGCCGAAGCCGAGAATCCGGAATTCTCTTATCTGATACGCAAATCGGGCAATGCCTACACATTTGCAGCGGATGGATATGATCCTTATTTCTCCGCCAATATCAACATAACCAAAGAGATTGGCGACCATGTGTCTCTTTCTCTCAACGCTATCAATTTCACCAATTCACGGCCGTATGTAAAATCTCATGCAACCGGTGTGAGCGCGCTCTTTACCCCGGATTTCTATTATGGACTTACTTGCCGTATTAAATTTTAAAGATATGAAGCAGTCTATCTACATATTATTACTAACAGTGACCGGGATCTTTGCAGGATGCACGGATCTTGATAAAGAGAATCCGTACGACGATCAGTTGCACAGCCTGCAAGTGACTGCCGTATACCCGGATGGATACTCGGAATATCTCCGGGAAGGAGTGACCGTAAAGATTGAAGATGTCGATCGTGGAAATTCTTACAAGGCTAAAACCGACAAGAACGGAGTGGCGCAATTCTCTCTGACTAAAGGTATATATCGCGTGCAGGTCAGCGACAAGGACGGACAGGATATTTTCAACGGACTGGCCGATAATGTGAAACTGACCAGCGGAAACATGGCGTTCAACCTCCCGCTCATCCATTCCAGAGCCGGGGCTATTATTATTAAGGAGATTTATTGCGGAGGATGTACAAAGTTGCCGCTGGAGGGAAACTACCAGTCCGACAAATATATAATCCTGCATAATAACGATTCGGAAGTGCAATATCTCGATAGTTTATGTTTCGGAGCGCTTGATCCTTACAATTCCCAAGCTACCAATGTCTGGGTAACGCAGGATGAAATAACCGGAGCAACCATCTTCCGGGATTTTGCTCCCATCGTTCAGTGCATCTGGCAGTTTGGCGGTACCGGCAAGACTTTCCCGCTTCAACCGGGAGAAGATGCAGTGATTGCCATCAATGGGGCAGTTGACCATGCAGCGCAATACCCGCAATCTGTCAATCTGAACAAACCGGGATACTTTGTCTGCTACAATAACGTTTATTTTCCGAATACACAGTATCATCCGGCTCCGGGGGATCAAATCACACCGGATCATTATCTGAACGTGGTATTGAAAACCGGACAGGCGAATGCTTACTCGTTCTCTATCTTTTCTCCTGCTACGGTTATCTTTAAAGCTAAGGATACCACGATACAGGACTTTGTTCTAAAAGAGGGAAGTGTGATACAAAAACCGGGAAGTACCACCGACCGGGTGATAGCAGTTCCGCTCGACTGGGTGATTGATGGAGCGGAAGTGTACTACGGTGGTTCCTCCAACAACAAGAAACGTATATCTCCTTCCATCGACGCAGGATATGTCACTCAAAGTGCGACATACAACGGACGCAGCTTATATCGACATGTGGACGAAGAAGCTACGCAGGAAGCAGGTTATGAAGTATTGATGGACACCAACAACTCTTCTACCGATTTTTATGAAAGAGAAAAACAATCTTTGCATGAGTGAGATGAAAAAAATATATATAACAGGTCTTTGGTTACTATGTATAGTGTACGGTGTTTCGGCACAGACTTACGACATTATAGAACGGCGTAATTCCTGGAATACCGGAAAAAATGTTACAGGTATCAGGATGGATAGCATCTCTTCTTCCTATGCCGAACTGTATGGTAAGAATAACCATGGTGATTTCCACCACTCTTACGAAGCGGAGAAATCATGGAATGCCGGAGCAATAGCCAAGTCTATCACTCATCTGAAAGGGTATTCGCTGACTGGTTCTTTCTCATTCGATCATACTTCCGGTAAGGACATGAGTGGTTCCATGTTTATCCAGCCGGGATTTTATCCGGTAGACATTCTAGAGTTCACTCCCGGACGCAAAGACCTGCAACGATACGCTTTTATGGGCGGTATTGCATCAGATATTGCACCTAACTGGCGATTGGGAGGAAAGATTGACTTTGCCGCCTCCAACTATTCCAAACGGAAAGACTTGCGACATACCAATTACCGGCTGGATTTGAAAGTAGCCCCCAGTGTGATGTATCACTCGGGCGATCTAGCCATCGGTTTTTCTTATATGTTCAGCAAAAACAGCGAATCGGTCAAGGCGGAAGTAATCGGGACTACCGAAAACTCCTACAACGCCTTCTTGGACAAAGGACTGATGTATGGAGCTTATGAAGCATGGGACGGCAGCGGGATTCATCTAAGCGAATCGGGAATCAACGGCTTTCCGATCAAAGAACTGTCTAACGGGGGAGCACTGCAACTTCAATGGAAGAGATTTTATGGAGATATCGAATATACCTATTCTTCGGGGTCTGCCGGTGAAAGAGATGCTATCTGGTTCAAATTCCCCACTCACCGGATTGCCTCTCATTTGAGTTATCATTTCAAACAGGGAAAGAAAGAGCATTTTCTACGATTGAACCTGCAATGGTCACATTTGGTCAACAACGAGAATGTGATTAATAAGGAGACTGTTAACGGAATAACGACGACTTATATCAACGGCTCCAACCGCATTTTCGAAAGAGATGCTTTCTCGGTCCATCCCGAATATGAATTTATAAGTCCTCGTACAGAAGTTCGTTTGGGAACACATATTTCAACTTTCAAACGACTGACTACCCAGATGTATCCGTATGTAGCGTCGGAAAAGATGCTTTGTACGCAGACGTATGTATCCAGCGTGTTTCATATAGGGAAATTTGACTTAAAGGCAGCCGCTTCCTTTGCCATAGGAAACTCTACTGAGAAAAGCAGAGTCATTACAACAGATACGGAGCCGGGTGATCCTCCTTATCGCCTGACAGATTATTATAATCTGCAGAATGAATATGCTACTGCTCCACAAGCAACGCTTCGTCTCGGTTTACGCTATCATTTCAACCATGGGATCTATGCTGAAGTACAGGGAAGTTATACACGCGGTTTCAACCTTCACTATATAGATGGTTCGAGCCGTTGGAATGAGACTATCAAGTTAGGATATACTTTTTGAGAACCGGGATATGCTTTTTGAAAACAATGAATATATATATAAACTAAATTATTAAGCAATGAAAAAGAGTTTAACATTTATCTTCGCAGCAGCACTTTTGGTATCTTGCCAACAGGAAGAGAACGAAACGACGACTCCTTCAGACAGTCGTATTACTATCTCGCCTGTTATCACACGCGCTACCGAAGTTAACTTTGAAACCGGAGATAAAATTGGCGTTACAATCATCCAAAACGGTGACTTCGTATATGCGGAAAATAAACTAATGACATTCAATGACGGAGTATTTGCAGGTGACCTGCTTTGGTACCCGGAAGGAAATGACAAATCGCAGATAGTAGCATACTATCCTTATAGAGAAGGTAATACTCCTACTTCTTTTTCTGTAGAAGCCGATCAGACCACCGGATATGGGGCATCAGACCTTATGGCAGCAAGCAATAAAGATGTACTTCCTACTGTAAATACTATAACAATGAACTTTAAGCATCTGCTTACCAAACTGGTCATTAATGTAACAAAGGAAGTAGAAGCCAACATAACATCCATTGCATTGAAAGGCTCTATCCCGACTGCAACTCTTGATCTGGCTGCCCTTACAGTTACTGCTGACGCGAATGTCGCAGCTACAAACATTACGGCACAGGTTGTTGAAACGAACAAAACTTACCGCGCCCTCATCGTTCCCCAAACGGTAGCTTTGACGCTCGAAGTAGCAACTTCTGATGGCAAGACCTTGTCGCAGAAACTCACATCTACTACTTTAGCGCAAGGAGGACAATACAGCGTAAACATCCGTGTATTGCCTGACGATATAGAGGTTAAACTTATCGGTGACATCGAAAACTGGACAGATGAAGGTGAAATCGGAGCAGACAATGAGATTCCTTTCGAAGAACATCTCAATGAGAACTATTTCTTATACGATAATGTAAAATATAACACGGTAACTTTGGCGAACGGTACTACGTGGATGGCTGAACCGCTTATTTATCTTCCGAAAGGATATACTCCTTCTACCGATCCTACTGCTGATAGTCATGTTTGGTACCCGTATGAAATCAAAGCTGACGGTGCAACCGTAGCCACAACAGAGGAAAGTGCTATCAAAGAATTAGGTTATCTATATGACTTCCAAGTTGCACTGGGCGGTAAGGAAATTACTGAAAGTAATCTGAACTCTTTTGAAGGAGCGCAAGGTATTTGTCCGAAAGGTTGGCACATACCAACACGTCTGGAATACTTTAATCTGGTAGGAAAAACAACGAATGATGTCGACGGCAAGGTACCGGCTGATGGTGATAAAGCTCTTTTCTATAATGCAGTTTATGACGGTGCCAAAATATCATCACTGAATAATGCAGGATTCAATTACCAATTCTCCGGCGTTCGTATGGCAACAAGCCTTACAGGTGCCGGCAGCTATCAAAAAACGGCAATAGCAGAAGATGCCAATATTCAAACTTCATGGCACGGAAAACCGGCAATGAATTATCTTATGACTTCAACTGCCTTCAAACCTGTATACAATAGCACCAGCGGGCTACTTACCAATATACAGTTCTTTGGATTAATGAGTACAATCAATGCAAGCAAGTATTCGGAAGGCAGATTATCATTATCTTATGTCAGCATTAAAGCCGGTATGCAACTCCGTTGCGTAAGGGATCAAGCCGCCAACTAAAGGAGTAGTATTTGTTTCAAGGCATGAAACTAAAAGTTTCAAGCAGGGTTGAAACTCCCCGCCCGTAAGGCGAACTATTACAAGCTATAAACAAACGAAAAACAGATTACAAACTATATAAAAACGAAGCAATAACAATGAAAACAAAAAAGCTAACAATCGCAATTGCCATCGTGGCAATGACTTTTATCGGAACTTCATGTGGTAACAAACAACAGAAAAGCGCATCAGAAGTGACTACAGAGCAGTCTGCATCTTCCGCTTTGGAAATTGATTCTCTCCTTGCCAATGCCGAAAACCTTGCAGGACAAGAAGTAACTATTGAAGGCGTTTGCACACATACCTGCAAACATGGCGCAAAGAAAATCTTCCTGATGGGCAGTGACGATACCCAAATGATCCGTGTAGAAGCCGGAACATTGGGAGCCTTCGACCCTAAATGTGTGAACTCTATCGTCCGTGTTACCGGAACATTGAAAGAACAACGCATCGACGAAGCCTACCTCCAAAACTGGGAAGCACAACTCAAAGCGCAAGCTGCCGAAAAACACGGAACCGGTGAAGCCGGATGCGACTCTGAAAAGAAAGCACGTGGAGAAACAGCCAACAGTCCCGAAGCCCGCATCGCAGACTTCCGCGCAAAAATAGCCGACCGCAAAGCAGAAACAGGAAAAGAGTATTTATCTTTCTATTTTATGGAAGCCAACTCGTATGAAGTGGAGTAGTACTGTTCGTAAATGGAGCCGGCTCATACACCGTGACCTGTCATTTTTCTTTTCCGGAATGGTATTGATATATGCCATTTCCGGAATTGTAATGAATCACCGTGACACGATTAATCCGAACTTCTCCATCACACGGAAAGAATATAAAATAGCGGAAAAGCTACCGGACAAAGCAGGAATGAGTAAAGAGAAAGTACTTACTCTACTGGAACCTTTGGGAGAAACCGGCAACTATACCAAATTTTACTTCCCGAAAACGGACGTAATGAAAGTCTTCCTGAAAGGCGGCTCCAACCTCCTGGTAAACGTGAAGACAGGAGACGCGGTATATGAATCCGTCACCCGTCGCCCGCTTATCGGAGCGATGTCCCGTTTACATTACAATCCGGGACAATGGTGGACTTACTTCGCGGATATTTTCGCTATCGCCCTTATTATCATTACTCTCTCCGGCATCATCATGCTGAAAGGGAACAAGGGCATTATCGGCAGAGGAGGAATAGAACTAATAGTCGGAATCATGATTCCCATTCTTTTCCTTTTCTTCTTTTGAATCGAAATAACAGATAAAATCAAATGGAACAAATTATCGAATGTAACAACCTGACGCACTACTATGGCAAACGGTTGATTTACGAAAACCTTAGTTTCACAGTGCCCAAAGGACGTATCCTGGGACTATTGGGAAAGAACGGTACGGGCAAAACCACCACTATCAATATCTTGAGCGGTTACCTGAAACCCCGTTCGGGAGAATGTCGCATCTTCGGACAGGAGATACAGACCATGGCACCGGCTCTGCGCCGCCATATCGGACTGCTCATCGAAGGTCATGTGCAATACCAATTCATGACCATCACCGAAATAGAAAAATTCTACGCAGCCTTCTACCCCGGCCAGTGGAAAAAAGAAGCGTACTACGAACTGATGAATAAATTGAAAGTAGCTACCGGACAGCGCATCTCACGTATGTCCTGCGGACAGCGCTCTCAAGTAGCTCTCGGACTGATCCTCGCACAAAACCCGGAACTTCTGGTACTGGACGACTTCTCGCTCGGACTCGATCCCGGCTACCGCCGCCTGTTTGTGGACTATCTCCGCGACTATGCCCGTTCGGAAGGTAAAACCGTCTTTCTGACCTCGCATATCATTCAGGATATGGAACGTCTCGTTGACGACTGCATTATTATGGACTACGGAAAGATACTGATTCAGAAACCAATCACCGAATTACTGGAAAAAGGACGCCGCTACACCTTCACCATTCCCGAAGGTTACGAGCTTCCTGCATCGGATGATCTCTACCATCCTTCCATCATGCGGAACCAGCTGGAGACTTTCTCCTTCCTGCAACCGGCAGAAACAGAAGCCAAACTGAAATCAATGTCAGTGCCCTACACAGACTTGCACTGTGAGCAAGTCAATTTGGAAGATGCCTTTATCGGCCTCACCGGGAAATACTGATTAAATTAAGAATAAGAGTTGGCAACTCGTAACCCATAAATCATCATTCATAAATCATAAATCCTCAAGAATGTACGCTATATTTTATAAAGAATGGATAAAGACACGGTGGTATTTTCTGCTTGCCGTGCTCGCCACACTCGGTTTTACAGGCTATTGTATGCTTCGCATCAACCGGGTGGTAGAAATGAAAGGGGCTGCTCATGTATGGGAAGTCATGCTGCAACGCGATGTTATCTTCATTGATATGTTGCAATATATCCCCCTGATTGCCGGAATCCTGATGGCAATCGTGCAGTTTGTCCCCGAGATGCAACGCAAATGTTTGAAACTGACCCTCCATCTGCCTTATCCGGAACTGAAAATGACGGGCAATATGTTACTCTCCGGACTCATACTGCTTCTTGTCTGCTTCGCTTCCAATTTCCTGTTGATGGAGATCTATCTGAACGGAATCCTTGCCCATGAGCTCAAAAACCACATACTGCTTACCGCTTTAACGTGGTATCTCGCCGGCATCTCCGGCTATCTGCTCGTCGCATGGATTTGCCTCGAACCGGCATGGAAACGCCGTATCCTGAATCTCATTATCGCAGTATTGTTACTCCGAATCTTCTTCCTGTCGCCTACGCCGGAAGCATACAACAAGTTTCTCCCTTATTTAGTGGTCTATACTTTGTTGACAGCCTCTTTCTCGTGGCTTTCTATCGTACGGTTCAAGGCCGGAAAACAGGATTAACCAATAAAAAATTAAAGATTAAAAATTAAAAGATTGAGAAATGAGACGTTTCAGTACCATACTATTATATGTAACCATCGCTTTTCTGCTTCTTTGGCAGTTGCCCTGGTGCTACAATTTCTTTGTCGTAAAGCCGGAAAAGACTCCCTTTACCCTGTATAGTTTCGTAATTGGCGATTTCGCCCAGATGGGACAAGAAGAAGGGAAAGGAACCGTGCGCCGCGACCTTGCAGGAAACATTTATTCGGAAGCTGCTTTCGACAGCATCCTGCCTATGTTTTATTTCCGTCAGTTGATGTCTGATGAGCGTTTTCCGGATACCATTCAAGGAATCGCAATGACTCCTAAAATGGTGCAGACAGAAAACTTCAACTTCCGCAGTGTGCCTTCGGATATAAACGCACCTTCTATCGGGCTTTACCCACTGATGGAATCTATGTCAGGACGTGTGGACCTGAAAATGCCGGATGACGTATTCCGTATCACCTCCAAAGGGATCGAATTTATCGACATGGCTACCAACAGCGTGAAGGAAGACAAAAGCCTTCAGTTTACCGAAGCTATGACTAAGAAGGATTTTCGTTTTCCGGCAACGGAAATCGTAGGAAATCCGACGGTGAAAAAGGAGTATGACGAAGGTTATCTTCTGTTGGATGCCGACCGTCGTCTGTTTCATCTGAAACAGGTGAAAGGACGCCCGTATGTCCGTGCCATCACCTTGCCTGAAGGCCTGACATTAGAACATCTGTATCTGACCGAGTTCAGAAACAAAAAGACGCTTGCTTTTATGACCGATGTCAACAAGGCTTTCTATGTGTTGCAGAACCGGACGTATGAAATCGTTAAAACAGGAATCCCGGCATTTGATCCGGAAACGGATGCGCTCACCATCATCGGTAATATGTTCGACTGGACAGTCCGCGTGACAACTCCGGCTTCAGATAACTATTACGCATTGGATGCCAACGATTATTCGCTGATAAAGAAGCTGGAGAACGAATCGAACGTTCATTCCATGCCAGGTATTACGTTCACATCTTACACAGATAAATATGTAATGCCACGCTTCGAATAATGTTTCAATAATTGAATGTAACATGGGTGAGGGGTTATCAAAAGTCACATTTAATTTATTGACTTTTGATAACCCCTCACTGTTTCCTTTCCACGCATTTAGAGAAAACAAAAGGATTTACAATTATTTCTTCAATAAGTATGTTTTTTCCAGCAAAAAGGTTTACCTTTGCCGACTCATTCAACTATTTAAACCGCAATTGCTTCTGCATTATACTCAAACAAATACGGTAAAACGAAATAACTCAAACTAAAAACCGTATGAAAGTTTACCAAGCATTTGCTTTCCTAAGTATCTTCATCATATTGTTCTATAATTGTTCGCTCCCTGCTGATGACGAAAAAAAGGGAGAATTAGGAGGAGGAGACACTATCACACCCGAACTTCCCTGGGAAGGAGAGATGGACAAATTCACCATCAACTCTAAAGAAGGAATCCATCTGAATGATCCACAGGAAGACGCCGGAACAGCTTATGTCACCATTCCTTCTACCTCTATAAAAAATACCCGTTGGGAATTTGGAGTTCACCTCACCTTCAACCCCTCCGCCAACAATTATGCACGATTTTATCTGACTTCTTCCTCAAACATTCTTTCCGGTAATTTAAACGGCTATTATATTCAGATTGGAGGAGCAAAAGACAATGTAGCTCTTTATCGTCAAAACGGAGAGCAGTCTAAACTACTGGCTTCGGGAAGAGAACTGATGAAAGGCGACTCATCACCGAAACTATATATAAAAGTAGAACGTGACAATAACGGTTACTGGACTTTTTGGACACGGCTTGAATCCGAGAATGAATACGTAAAAGAAAAACAGATAAAAGATACCGATATACAGACTTCCCGCTACTGCGGTATATACTGCATTTACACCAAAACCCGTTGTAAAGGATTCACGTTCCATCACATACAGTTGTCTAATGACGTAGAAACGAACACATCACCCGACGAAACACCCGATACCCCCGATACGGTTCTACCGGACAATCCCGACACTCCCGAATTACCGGAAGATGTGAGAGGTATGCTTCTTTTCAACGAAATAATGTATGATAATGCTACTGACGGTGCAGAATATGTAGAAATTTATAATCCGGGTGAAAAGACTATTACTCTGCCAACTCTCTATCTATACAAAATGTATGAAAGTGGCACAGTATACAGTACTACCACTCTTTGTAACGAGAGTTCCTCCACTCCCATCACCATTCCATCCAAAGGTTATCTTTGCTTCAGCAAATACACCAGCAAGGTCATTCGGAAACATAAAGTAAATGGAGAGAACCTGATAGAAATACCCAAATTCCCGACTCTTAATAACGACGGAGGCTATCTGGCACTCTCCTGTAGCGAGAAGCCGGAGAAAGGACAAACTTTTGATACTTGCCGTTTTAGAGATGAGATGCACGATTCTGACAACAAAAAGACAACCGGCATTTCGCTTGAAAAGAAATCTCCGGAGTTGTCCTCGCTCAACAAAAACTGGCGTTCGTCCAAACACGCGACCGGAGGCACACCGGGAATAAAAAATAGGTAAGAGTATACATATCTATGATAAATTCCCTACTTTTGTAGACAAAGATAAACTTATTCGAATCATTCATCCTCAAACGAATTTAAATAGCAGATATGAGTCCAGCCGTTATATCTATCACTATTGTGGCATACTTTATAATCCTGTTCACTATCTCTTATATAGCAGGACGCAAAGCTGACAATGAAGGGTTCTTCGTAGGAAACCGTAAATCGGCATGGTATGTTGTTGCCTTTGCCATGATTGGTTCCACCATTTCGGGAGTTACTTTTGTATCTGTTCCGGGCATGGTACAAGCTAGCAGTTTCTCTTATCTGCAAATGGTACTCGGCTTTATAGTCGGACAGTTTATTATCGCCTTTGTGCTTGTTCCACTGTTCTATCGGATGAATCTGGTTTCTATCTATGAATATTTGGAGAACAGATTCGGAGCTTCATCCTATAAAACAGGAGCATGGTTCTTCTTTATCTCAAAGATGCTGGGAGCTGCCGTTCGACTATTTCTGGTATGCCTGACGCTGCAACTGCTGATCTTCGAGCCTTTCCATCTTCCTTTCCTGTTGAATGTCATACTTACCGTATTTATAGTATGGCTCTATACTTTCCGGGGCGGAGTGAAATCATTGATATGGACGGATGTATTGAAAACATTCTGCCTGGTAGTCTCTGTGATACTATGTATCTATTATATAGCCTCCAACTTGCACCTCAACTTTAGCGGCCTGATTACTACCATATCAGATAGTGACTTCTCCAAAACATTCTTCTTCGACGATGTTAATGACAAACGCTATTTCTTCAAGCAATTCCTAGCAGGAGTGTTCACTGTCATTGCTATGAACGGACTCGACCAGGATATGATGCAACGCAATCTTAGCTGCAAGAATTTCCGGGATTCACAGAAGAATATGATTACCAGTGGAATCTCACAGTTCTTTGTCATTCTGCTTTTTCTGATGC
>ENA-OPSY01001478-OPSY01001478.1-human-gut-metagenome-genome-assembly--contig:-NODE-1478-length-13467-cov-3.135252_pt1 | contig 13467 bp, 13 predicted proteins | sample MGYA00241464_ERZ501920 | MGnify/ENA primary metagenome ERZ501920 (study PRJEB25962, sample SAMEA2042396) | human gut metagenome | biome: human gut; feature: human-associated habitat; material: faeces...
TTCGCGAGGCCAAATTCGCCTCGCAGGACTAACACTATCCCTCTATCCCCTGTTATCGACGTGCGAATAGCACGCGTCTGGTACTAGCAAGCGAAGCTTGCTGTATCACGGGGATTACCTTTAAAAAATATACTATGCAACAATTTTTGCTGTTGCTGACACCTCCCCGTTTTTCTATCGGGTACACGGCCTTAAACATTTTACACATACAAGGTCTTTTGCATGCAACACCATATGCTTTTAGTTTTATGCTGGAATATACCAGGCACAAGATTTTTTTATCTTGTCACATATATAATATGCTGAAAAAATATAGTTTTTGACGAAAAAAGAAAAAAATATTTTTTTGTTCTCTGCGCTTATATCCGACGGAAAACTAAATACGCAAATCTACGCGATGCATATTCAGATTGATAACTCGCCGGCTTTGCCGGACTCGTTACCAGATTCACTACGTTTAATGGCCGCGGTTTTACGCACCATTGTGATAATGCTGTAAATATGATTATCACCTCTTATTTTCTGGATTTGCACCACTTGTCAAATTCGATATCTTCTTTTTTATATACTACTGCTGCTGCCATAACTGCAGCCAGGCCAAGCGCGCCAACCGTAAACAGGCAGCATTTCTTTGCTTTTTTTATCATTATTTTTTCCTCCATTTTTTTGTAGTTATTACAATATGCTGAATTCTTTAGAAAACAAAAAAAGGAGGCAAAGCCTCCTTGAAAAACGGGTCATGTAACCGGAAACATTCCGGCTGCTGCACGACTTGGGTCAGCAGAGAAGCGCATAGACGCTTCGCCAACATCCATAGAGGCATTCTCACCATCAAAGGCGAGAACAAACTCTCGGCCGGACTCTTCGTCCTGCAAATTCAGCGTCCCGTCTACGACGGAGTACTGGCCTGCAAGTTTGCAGGTCTGGCCTTCGGCGCTTTTGATGGACGCTGTGAATCGCTGGTTCTCCAGCAGATTCATGGTAGCCGGACGGCAGTTTACGAAACCGTAATAGGTTCCGCAAACATCATCCAGACCGCCGCGTTCTTCCGCCTGTGCTGCCTGCACGGCAACTATGTAATCACCTGCAACAGCTCCCATGCGAGCTGCGCCACCGGCTACCATGGCTGTCAGTGCAAGGATGACAGCGATACATTTCAGGTTACCCATTTTTTTGTTTTCTTTTTTGTTCATAATTTCCTCTCTTTCTTGCCGCTTAAATCGGCATAAAAATTAATAGTTTAGCGTAATTAATATGACGAGCCGGCTACCAAATGAAAAACGGCAAAAAAAAGACGCAGGACAGGCTTACGCCTGCTCTGCGTTTCCTGCAGCTGTATCAGCAGAAAATAACATGTATGTTTCTTCGGTGTTTAGTATTGCATTTTTGCCGTCAAATGCGAGGGCAAATTCTTTTCCTGACTCTTCTTTCAGGTTCAGTGTCTCATTTGCAATAGAATACTCTCCTATGGTGGTATACGTCTTGCTGTTGTCGTCGCTGATAGACATTGAAAATTTCTGATTTTCCATCAGATTTAACTTGGCCGCATTTCCATTAACAAACCCACAATATGTTCCAATGGCATCATTGCAGCTTTCACTTTCTTTATCAGCGCCTTCGTTAGCCGCTTCAACAACCTGCACAGTTGTATTACGGTTATCGGAAGGTTTATCTCTTACACCTCCCACGCACGCTAACACTAACGCAGTCAGTCCTATTTTAACAATTACGCTTTTTAAACCATCTTCTGTCATGTTTCACTCTCTTTCCTGCCCAAATCGGCATACCAGTCCAGCGTCTGCCGGCAACTTATTTTTCAGATTTTTTTGTTTCTTCTTTTGTCTCTTTTTCTGTATCTTTTTCGGTTTCGAGCTCGGTCTCCTCATCAGCAGCCTCGGCCTCTTCCTCAGCTGCTCTCTTCGCTGCCTTCATCTCAACCGCATCGCTCTTTTCCAAGTAGAATATCATATCGCTTCCGCCGGTGTTGATTGTCATCTTGACCATATCATCTTCCAGTCTCTGGAGCGCTCCGTTTACGGAAGTGTCTGTCTTCTCATCACCGTCAGCGTCACTGCTGGCAGCGTTTTTTTCTACTTCTTTTTCTTCATCTTTTTCAGAAGTAAATGTACATGCATTATCTTTAAATTCCACCGTCAGGTCTTCTGCATCAAGCGGCTTTTCGTAAGCATCGCTGTTGAGAAACAGCTCCAGCTTTCCTGACTTTACGGAAATAAACGCTCCGGAAATACCAAATACATCAACCGGGGCTGTAATGTTTCCGGTTGATACATAATCAGCCTTCCAGATTCCGTCAAAGTCTTTTTCATCTGCATCTACTACTTTCGCAGGAGTATATCCATCATATTCCGTTTCCTCTCTTGACAGCGTGAATTCCCCACTGTCCGCAGAAATACTGTTGCCTTTCACTGTCAGGTTCATTGAATTTTCTTCTCCCTCGTCAAGTGTGATTGCGTCACCTGTCATCTTCCAGGTTCCTTCCTCCGGGTCTCCGTTGTTGACTCCGTCCATAGAGATTAAATATGAGCCACCCTTTCGGAACGTAACCTGGATTCCTACACCGTAAATATTTGCATACCAATCTCCGAGCACGTCTTTGTCACTGGCCGCCATTACAGGCATCGTCGGAATTGCCATCATCACCGCGAGCGCTATTGATAAGATTTTTTTTCTCACTGTTTTTTTCTCCTTGTTTTTTTAGTTTTGTAATTACATACAATATGCTGAATTTTTAAAGAAAGAGTATATTTTTTTGCGATTTTTTTTGCTGGTAAAAATTTGCCGGCAGCAAAACACGGTGAGCAGCGGGCAAATATATGCGGGGCTTCGTGCCCCGCAAACACCCCGCGCCAGGCTTGCAGCCTGGGCTGCATCGCAAAACTACGTTTTGCTTTTTCAGCCAGCAGCCTTCATTCCGGCGTCAGCCGGCCAGTATTCTCAAACAGCCGTCATCTTTTTTTACAGAGCAAATCTCAGCCTTCCGGTAGCCAATATCATTACATTTTTAGCCAATCCCTGCAGACACAACAGCAAATCAATCCGCAAAAATAACAGCAAAAAAAAGCAATAAAAAAAAGGAAGCCGAAGCTTCCTTAAGAAAAATCACTGTAAGAACTTATCAACTGCTGCCACATAACGTGCAGCAACCTCGGTCTTTTTGTTGGTATATACCACATACAAAGACCCGTCCATCAGTTTGTACATTTTGGCAGAATATTTCTTTCCACCAAAACGCACTGAAAATTTGCCGACACCGTTTTTCACCTGAAATGTCGTGCTGCGGCTCTCTTCATTAGAACCGTCCCAGTCATTCCAGGACATACACATCTTACGTCCATAAGCGTAAGCGTACATCTCTTTAGAAGGTGCGGCGATGGCGCTTCCGCTGCTTACAGTCTTTACACGCCAGAAGCCATTAAAATCTTTGACTTTAGCACGGCGGTTGTAAGCTGGAATCATGGCCTTTGTGTCGTCATAAAAAACGATACGTCTGCCGTTGATTGTTCCGCGAAGCGTTTTATTGCTGTAATACAGCAATACACTTTCCTGCTCGCGGTACAACATCAAACAGTTGCGGCCGTCGAACTCCCACATTCCAGTCTCCTCATGCATTGAGGAACCGAACATTGCGGTATAACGACCATCTTTAAAGATGACCATCCTTCCATAGTCACCGGCCCAAGAGCCGACAACTTTATCGGAAATACGGCGGCTGCTGCATACACCACCTGAGGTGATGGTATATCCCTGTGGAGCGGCTGCGAATGCCGGCATAGCTGCTGTTGTTAGTGCCATTGCGATGGCCATAATCATGACCATCATTTTTTTCATCAATTTTTTCATAGTTCTTTTCCCTTTCTTTCTCTCCCTCAAAGAGGGGTACATTATTGTTTGCAATAATAATATGACAACGAAAAAGAAGAATAAAAAAAAGAGACTGCTTACGCAGTCTCTGGGTGCTTACTTGGATGCAGTTGCTGCACGGAGCTCTGCTTTGGAGCTTCGCGCAAAACGGATTGCCGTTCTGCCACCATCAATGATGGCATAAGCAGTGCCTCTATCTAAATAGACGACACCTTTCACTGTCTTTCCATTGATGCGTGTCTTAAATGATACGCAGTCTTTCTTCTTAGACAGTTTTAATTTAACGGCTTTGGCAACACGCTTAGTGACGCCAAAATTTTGCTGCATATAAATATTCATTTTGCCTTTTTTGCTGGCAGATATGAACATTTTTGTGAATCTCAGTTCATCCTTAGATGTCACCTCTGAAGCCTTCCAGTATCCAGCATATTTGGGTACGGAAATTTTCTTTGCAGCAGTTGACGGCTTCTTTAACTCATCTTTACTGTAAAAGACAAGGCAGTCACCGCCGACCTCTTCAAGTGTCTCACCCTTGCATGCAAACATTTTACTGTCACCTGCCTTAGAATTCAGGGTGAGGAAATCATCTTCAAGAAGCCATTTTCCGCCAGTACATCCAGCAGCTGAAGATGAAACAAAACCTCCTTTCTTATTGATTGTCATAGATACACCGGCAGCCGGGCATTCCCAGTCTCCGATGACCATGTCTTCACGTGTCCAGCCCCCGACAATTCCGTTATCTGAGATGACGAAGTTGTTTGGCGCGGCTGCAGGCACAGGAATTGCACAGATAAGCATAAATAATGCCATCAGCATTCCTGTTACTTTTTTTGTTGTGCTTTTTGTGGTTTCGTTTGCTTTCTTCATAATACATACATTCCTTTCTTTTTTATGGCCTTTTTTAAGGCGTTAATATGTACATAAATAATATGAAAGATTTACGGTAGAATAGAAAAAAAGAAGAACAGCCAAAGCTATTCTTCTGATTCCTTCGTCATATAAAGTGTTGTTCTATTTTCCCCATCCGTCAGCGTCATGCTAAGCATTCCGTTTTCGAGCATGAATACTTTTCCATCCGACCGCTTGCCGGTTTCGATTATACTTGATTCAATCGGATTTGCTATCTGGAATGTGATGGCGCCCATTGTAAACGTGGAGCTAATACCGGAAATAGTTGACTTATCGGTATCTCCATGGATTTTCAAATCCATACTCAAATCGCCAGCCCTGTTTCCGGTGGTTTTATCCGCCTTTTTCTCTGATATCTCAAGTGTTACAGTTGTTGCTTTTAAGACATCAGGGTACACCGATATCTCGCCCTTTGTGTTTTCAAGATTCACAGCCTTCCATTTTCCAAGAAATTCACCGCTTACAGCATCAATCCTTACTTCCGCATTATTGTCATCTTCGGCAATGTCACTTAGCCTTTTGAATATGTAATTCCCATCATAGAGTATTGCGTCCTGCGCTCTATCATACGTAAATGTATATTTCTTATTACCTATCTCCATCTCCAGGTGGTCTTCTTTTAAATCCCATTTTCCATTTTCTTTTTTGTGGTTGTATACGGCTTTCAGGCTTCCATTCTTGTTTAATGACAGTTCTACACCCTCATCGTTAAGTACACCGCGCCATCTACCGGAGATTAAATCCTTATCAGCTATACTGTCGTAATCAGCGGCAAAGCTTGAAGATTTATATGCCAGCACCATCAGCGGTGGTTTAGCAGCAGAAGCAGCGATAAGGGAGCATCCTCCAATCGCTGCGATGCTGGCAATAGTTAAACTTTTTCTCACAATTATAAGCTGTCTGTGAAACTATTGATTTTACAGATATACTCTTCAACAACCGCCTGCTCCTGCGCGGTCATTTCACTTCTCTCTTTTCCGGTGTTCTGGAAGAATATTTCAATATTGCCACTTCCACGGAATACGGCAAATGCAAGGTCAGACAGCGGGACTACCGCAATTGTATCTTCGTAGAAGCATTTGTCAAAGATGTTTGCCATAGTAAGGAGAATATCGTCAATATTTTTTGTCTTATACACCCGTTTTAACGGTTCGCACAAGAAGCTTGAACACAGACAATAAAAGCCGTCTTCATAAATGACCATGCCGCCGTCATAATTGCTGTTAGGCAGCAGGACGAGCTTGTGTTTGTCAAAAACGGTAAGGTAAGTAAAGCGGTCAGCACGTTTGAACAGTTCAATGATTGCCTTATTGTCGTCGCAGAATTTATTGAAATCTTTGTCGTCAATATTGCCGTATTCATTGCGGTACATCATCAGAATGTTTGATTTTACAGGGTCGTCACCTGCTGAGAGAATTGATACCTGGTTTGATGTCAGCCCGGTGAAATCTTCATAATCAAGATGAACCCACTCTTCTTTTTCAAAATCAAATTGCTGGCATACGGTTTTATTCTCTTTCTCGCTTCTTATCAGGCAGACACATGTGGAGTCAGGGGCATCAACGACATCTTCATCGTAGTCTTCATCATCGTAATCATCATCAAGCATCGCCTCAAGGTCGCTGTAATCCTCTTCTTCGTCTTCTCCCATTTCATCGTCATATCCCATCATGACAGAGACAAAATATGTATATTTGTCATCTTCACCGGAGTATACGACCCCGTTCAGTCTGTTGTCGTCAGACTCCAGGCCGTCTTCAAATTCGCTTGCATCCTGCATACTCAAATCCACATGGCCAATATCAGACCTTGACACGGCATCTTCCAGGGCGTCTTTCACGAAATCCCTTGTCGTTTCACATATTTCAGTCTTAAACTTCAGCTGGTCTGTCAGGTCGTCAAAAAAGCTTAAATCAATTACTCCTTTTCTTGGTGTCAGGTTGATTGTTTCAATGTTATCGTTGTCATTTTTTTTACTCATATTTTTGTCTCCTTATTTTTTATCTGGAATTGTTATTGTATTGATATTTTTTGGTTGAAGCTGTTCTGCCATGGCATGAGCTGCATGCGTGCAGGCTTCAATATACATTTTGAAGTTTTTCCGTTCTTCATCGCTTATCTGTGCGTTGTTAGACTCATCTGACGGATGCATATATTCACACACTCCTGAATCATGTATGACAGCGGCAGTGCTTAGTGACAGAGGGACAAATGACAGCATATCTTTCGGGAATTTTCTGTCAAGAAAGTTTGACAGCACCGCTGCCATCTGTTCAACATCATTTATTTTTGCGATAGACTTTAAAATCTTGCCTTTTGTCGTGATATTAAGGCTGTAATATCCATCTTCATATGTTACTGACAAGCCATCGCTTACATCTTCCGACAGCGGACATAACGCAATGATTCCATTATTCATAAGAAAGTAATCAAAATCAGTATAATACCGTGTCAGTTCATGCAGCTCAACTATCTGCTGGTTTTTCTCAAAGAACTCGTCAAATTCCTCATTCGACATTGGGCCATGAAAATCTTTATATATGTTAAATAGCGGCAATCTTGGGTCTTCCTGGTTTTTTGAGAACAGGTCGTACTGCTCTCTTGTCAGCCCGAGATGTGCCGCGAAGTCTGCTTTTACCCATTTCTTATCATTGAAATTGAATACGCAGAAATCGTCTATCGGATTTTCTATATTCTTCCGCAGCAGCAGTGCCATCACCTCTTCCGGGTATTCATTCTTACCTGAATAGCTTGGCGTCGCTGAAATGCTGTATTCGTATGTGTCATCACTTCCCGCAAATATCATCAGCCCCGGAAGCTTGTTCGGGTTTTCCTCAATATTCTGTTTTACTGCGCTTATATTAAAGAGCGCGAAGTCTACGGAGTCAAGCCCTGCCAGGTTGACCATTTCCCTTACCGATTTACCTATAATATTAATGGCTGCTTCACATGTTTTCATGATTGCTTTTGCCTGTTCTTCTGTTCTGATAAAAAAATCCATATCAATTATGCCGGGTTTATTTAAATCAATTGTCTCAATATTATTATCTCCCATAAAATCACTCCTGTGTTTTTGTTCTCACATTTAATATGCTGGAAAAAACATGGAAAGTGATTTTTATTTTATATTTTTTTTGTCATCTTATAAATACATAATCTTAATATTTGATGAAGAGAGGAAATTCTTATTTTTGTTTAGGAGTTTACCTCTCTTTCTTTTCCCTTTAAGGCCGTAAAAAATAATCAGGGAAACGGCCGTTTATAGATTTACTTTTTTTATGAAGCCTGCTTGCAGGTGGATTTATATAAAGTAACTAAAAAATAAGCAAAAAAAGAAAGGAGGGCCTAACATGAGATATGTTATAAAGGCTCTGGTAACTGGTAAATGTTCTTTTGGTCGCAAGGTATTGCACCTTGTGACTGCAATCGCAGCAGTAATGCTGTTCCTTAACTCCCCGGAATGGGGAGGAAAGTGCTGGTTTGGGTTATGCTTACCCATTTTGGCATGCTGCATTTTAACCAGCCAGCGGAAAAACAAACCGCTCTTCGCGGTTCTGTTCATGCTGGATTTAAGCTTCTACAGTTCGTTCTTTAACGTGCTGTTGAAGCTTGGCATTGCCGGCTTTATGGTCTATTTTATAGCCATTCGTGCCGGCATCTTAAAGAAAGGAGATGACGAATAAACAAAAAGGAGCGCTCTTCGTAAGAAGAGGCTCCTTTTTTTATGCGAGCCTGACATTAGTCAGGCTCTTCTCTTGGTTTTCTCTTTTTCTTTCCAGCTCGCGCTTCACTTTTTTGTCGGTCAGGTGATTCCCGTTTTCCGTTAGTATTCGCGCTGCTTTTCTTTTTTCTTCGTTTTTGATTATTTCTTGTTTGTTTTTTCTTACGTTTCTTTCGGCGTCTACGGCCTGCGAAATGTCGCCATATCAGAAGTGCAATAAGCATAACTGCAAGAACAGATGAACTGATAATGATTGATTTTGTATACTCTTCCATCCATTTAGACTGTGTCTTTTTAACTTCTGTTCCGGCTTCTTCCTCTTTGTCTTCTGTGTACTCTGTTCTTTCTCCTCTGACCAGGAGACGATGTGTATTAACTCCATACGGTGTACATGTTACAAGCGTGCAGTAATCCTTTCCGTTTTCAATTGTCAGTTTATCCATTTCTTCCGGGAGGATGACTGAAATCTGGTCTACCTTGTAGGCAAGCTTTTCTCCCATAACGTGCAGAAAAAACATATCACCTTCTTCAAGCTCTGTAAGGTCTGTAAACAGCTTTGCACTGCTAAGACCTGTATGGCCGGTGATTACTGAATGAGTGCTTTCTCCACCGATTGGAAGGGATGTACCCTGCAGATGTCCTGCTCCAAGTTCCAGTATCTCGGCAGATGTACCGTGATAAATTGGAAGTGATACGTCAATGCACGGGATTTTGATAAATCCCATAACACCGCCATCTGCCATATTCAGCAGTGAGTTGTATTCTTTTGCATCTTCGTCAAGTTTTTCTTCAACGAACGGGTCTTTTAACACTACATGGCCAGTTGCAAGCTCTGCGTTATATTTTTGTGCTGCTTCTATTTCTTCTTTATATTTCTCTTCATCCGCATCATCTGCTGTTTTTTCTACCGTATCGATAATACCGTCTGCCCTGTTTTCAAAAAGGTAATTTGATACAAACGGATATAGTATAAGACCCATTGATATACCGAGTACCACAAGCACTAATAAGAATTTCCCGATTTTCTTTAACATATAAAATAGTGTCCTTTTCTATATATTTTTTGCCGGAAATACGGCGGGTTGTGTTTAAACAAAAAAGAAAGACCGGTGCGGGCGCCTAATAGCTCCCGCCCGGTCTTCTATATCGTTTGGACACAAAAACGTTTTTTTTTGCGGGCTGGCGAAGCCAGCCTGCGTTTAACGTTTATTATTTTTCATCATGTTTTTTGGATTTCTTAGTTGCGATTGCAATACCTGCAAATGCTACTGAACATCCTGCTACTGTGAATGCAATAGTACCTGCACCACCAGTTGCCGGAAGTTTGAATCCAGGTGTATTTGTTACCTGCATTACAACGAGGGAGTTAGTAGATACAAGTGTGTTAGCACTTTCGCCCTCAACTGTAACTTTGGATTCCTCCATCTTTGTATCGCTGCCATCAACTGTAGCTTTAGCTCTTGCGCCATTTGTCTCAATCATGTGCTTATTCTGGTTAGCAGCTTTGTCTTTGCTGTCATACAGTGTTGTCTTGGATGGTGTGAAGTCATCCTCTGTGCACTTGATATTGATGGTGATAGGCTCTTTTAACAGGTTGAAGCCTGCATCTGTACGAAGCTCTGTCAGAACATACTCATCAGCCTCAAGACCTTTGATGATGAATGTACCGTCTTTACCTGGTGTAAATACTGTACCGCCTTCTTCTGTCAGGGGTCTCTTGGAATAATCATCGATAATTGTTCCGTTGTCCTGCTTAACCTGGGTACCATCAGTTACAAAGTAAACACCTGTGTTCGGGCCTGTGCCTGGTGTTGCTTTAACATAGTATCCGTTTGTCTTGTTGTACAGAACGAAGTTAACTTTTGTTGGGTCACCAGTTTTCTTCGGGTCGTCGCTCTTGAATTTCTTTGTCAGGTGGATACCATATGTGAATACTCTTGCTCTGTCTTCCAGTTCATCAAAGTCATCCATATTGGTTCTCTGCCATTTCAGTGTTACATCATTTGTGTTACCTGTATCACCAAGGATTGGAGCATCGTCCTGGCTCATTACTGTGCTGTAAGCTACAACAATCCATCTTCCTGAAAATTCAGATTCCTGGCTTCCTGCTTTCTGTTTATTGATGTCTGCAAGACCTTCAGCAGTCATGGAGATTGTTACCTGGCTTGCTTTGTCGTAAGCTGCATTGTATGTTGTTTTGAATTTTCCAACTTCATCTTCTCTTGCCTGGTTCCATGTAACAACAGCGTTTGCTGTGTTGTTTGCACGTGCATCTGCCTCGTTGTCATAGAAGTAGATAGTCATATCTCTCTGGTATACAAGACCTTTGGAAATCTTATCTGTAAAGTCATATTTTGTAAGATATGTTGCTTTACTTGTAATCTTCGGAAGGTGGGATACCAGGATATAATCAATCTTGTCACCTTCGGAAACAGTTGCTGTATTGTGATACTCTGCCTGGCTGTAATATGCAGCATCATCATGCTGTCTTACCAGCTTGTCAAGGTCAGGAATGTTTGTCTGGTTTTTCGGATATACAGTTACATCATAGAACCAAGCTTCACCTTCTCTGTCTGTCATAGGCAGGGATACGAAGAACGGGTCTACAGTTGTGTTAACGTTTGCCGGAACTTTTGTCTCAACTAACAGATAAAGACCAAGTGGCAGGTTAGAAGCGGATGTTACACCGTTTGCATCTGTCATAGGCATTGCTGTTGCGCCTGCTGCTGTCTTAATATAATCTTCCAGTTTTCCTTTTGTTGCTGTATTGTCAACAAGTGCTGTTGCCATAGCTTCATTGATTTCATCAGAAGAATATTTGTCATTTGTTCTTCCGACTTTACTCTGAAGATTTAAGATTGTAGCCAGTTCCTTTGGAACATCGTATACTACTTCAACTTTTCCGTTGATGCTTTCTGTATTGATTTCACCAACTTTAGCGTATGTAAATTCAACACCTTTGATTACGTAATCTGCAAATGTTGTTTCTGCAGTTGCGTCCTGCTTACCGTTTGCATTGTCTTTGAACTCGTCTACGTTAATTCCGTCCTGCTGTGCAGCTGTCATATCATATTTGTGAATTGTAAGGGAAGCTTTTTTTGTTGTATCGATAATATCTTCCGGTGCGGCAAATACATTGATTGCCGGAGCGACTGCCATAGCTGCTGTTAATGCAGTCATACTTAATGTCTTAGAAAGTTTATTAAATTTCATATTCATTTCTCCTTTTTTTTCGGTCTTGGTTTTGTTTTTCTATTGACCGTATTTTTTCTTTTTCTTTTCCTTCGTTTAGGCTTGCTATTTGCTCTAAACAGAATAATTATCGCAGATAAAGCGATTAAGACGACTGGAAGCATATACCTCAGGGTTTGTTCCAATGCAAGCAGGCGCTTGCCTCTTTCTTCTGCTTTTTTTACCTCTGGGTCATTTTCCAGATTTTCGTCTAATGTTGTTTCTTCTGCAGGAGTTGGCGATATGTCCGTTGTAGTATTGCCTGTTCCTGCTTCAGTCTGAGTGGACTGCTCTTCTTTATCTACTAACAAATCGTCATCGCTGCCCGGGGTCTGTGCCGGGTTTTCTACGCTTAAATCTTCATCAGTGCTTTCAGAAGTGCTGTCGTTTGAAGACTCTGCTTCTTCAGGTTCTGTAACCACAACATTATCTGCTTCTTCTGCTGGTGCCGGAGTTGTCGCATCCGGGTTTAATATTCCGTCTGCTTCCTTCCGTTTCTGGGTGTCGACTCTTTCACAAAATACGAGGTATCTGTAAGGGCCGCCTCCAAGTACATATGGATGACATGTAAATAAGGTAACCATGTCTTTCCCTGGTTGAATCAGGATGGATTGAACGTCGTCGGGATAAATGACTTGTGTGCTTGTGCACTCGTACACTAACGTTTCCCAAGGGTTTGTTATGTATACTTTTGAACCTTTTTTCATGTTTTCAATAAACTGGAAGTATGCACTTCCTTCCCATCCGCGGTGTCCCGCAATTACACAGTTTGTATCTTCACCACCTATCGGCATGCTGGTTTCTGATAAAACTGCTGCACCCTTTTCAAGGTTTTTTGTTGAAGCCCCCAACATTAAGGGAAGACGAATCTTCATATCGGGGATTTCAATGTATCCGATTACCGGATTGTCCTCATCAATGTCTACAGATGAAAGGTCAAGTGGCTGCTGCTCGTAGCTCCATGCGTCTACTATGTCCTGACCGTTTGTGGTCAAATCTTTGTTATACTTTTCCATTTCACCATATAAAGTTTGATATGGACGGGTAGCACTTTCTTCATCATCTGATGCGTCAGAATCCGAATCTGTGTTTCCAGAGAGAGCGGTTTCTGAATCTTCAGAGGTATTTTCAGTGCTGTCTGTATTGCCTGCGGTTTGCTGTTCCGCTTCGGCGTTGTCATCTCCTTCACTTGCAAGTTCATGACTCGTTGGTTTAGGAGTATTTGTCACTGTATTATTTTTGCTGCTGCCTGTGTCAGTCTTTTCTTTGTCGTCATCAGCAGTTTCTGACTTGTTATCAGATTCATTTGCCGGCTGGCCTGTTACGTCTGCCGTATCATTTTTGTCAGAATCTGATTTATCAGATGTCTTTACCGGCTCTGATGTAATATCAGAATCAATACCTTTGCTGTAAGTCTCATCGAATTTGTGTATTACAGACTCGACTTCGCGCTGAGTATTCCATTCTCTGAAATTCGGATAAAGAAAACATCCACATCCAAGCGCTATGAGTGTTCCGCCTATAATGACTCTTGAAACTTTTTTCATCGCATCTCCTTTTCTTTGGCTACGAGGAATGGTCATATTTGCGGTTATATGTAAACAGCTTGTTGCTTACATATGCGATTTGGGAAGCTCATTTTCACTCGCTTGCCTTCATCTTTAAGTGATTGATTTTTTCAATCATATATAATATGCAAAATAATTTAAAAAAAAGAAATTTTT
>ENA-OPSY01001505-OPSY01001505.1-human-gut-metagenome-genome-assembly--contig:-NODE-1505-length-13240-cov-4.708532_pt1 | contig 13240 bp, 12 predicted proteins | sample MGYA00241464_ERZ501920 | MGnify/ENA primary metagenome ERZ501920 (study PRJEB25962, sample SAMEA2042396) | human gut metagenome | biome: human gut; feature: human-associated habitat; material: faeces...
GACGATTTCTTTTGATCCTTAGCATCTCTCCGATCGGAAGTTTTACAGATACGACTGTGTCTATCATATTAAAGCCTCTTTTCTATTGTTTTATCTGTATCGTAAATATTTTACTTTTCTTATTTTGCAAATAACATTTTTAATATGATCGGTGATAAGAGTGTTGTGACGAGAACCATGATGACTACTGGTGCAAAGAAAATTTCTGATAATAATCCAACAGAAATTCCTTTCTGTGCAACGATCAGTGCAACTTCACCTCGGCATACCATTCCTGCTCCGATCTGTACAGATTCTCTCTTCGTATATTTGCACAACAATGCTCCAAAACCACATCCCGCGATCTTCGAGATCACTGCGATCACACATAAAATGATCGTAAAGATGATCAACGTCTGTGTCATTCCATGAATGTTTACATTCAGACCGATACTTGCAAAGAATACTGGTGTGATCAGCATATACGATAAAACTTCAATCTTGTTGTATATATAAAATCGTTCTGGGAGCCTGCATAAAATGATCCCTGCAAGATATGCACCTGTGATATCAGCGATTCCAAACACTTCTGCAAGAAATGCAAGTGCTAAGCAAAATGCAAGTGCAAACACCGGAACTCTTCTTCTATGACGTTCAATCTCTGGATTCTTATAAGTAGAAAGCCACTCAAAGAACTTCTTGATCCCAACTCCACCGATAATCGAAATCGCAAAGAATGCTGCCATCTGGATCAAGATCTTAAGGATTGCCTGAATATGGAATCCAGATGCTCCCCCAAGGCTTGTCATAATTGATAATAAAACGATTCCCAAGATATCATCAATGATCGCTGCCCCAAGGATTGCTGTTCCGACTCTTCCTTTTAAATGTCCCATATCCTGTAATGCTTCTACTGTGATACTTACTGAAGTTGCTGTTAGGATCACTCCAATAAAGATCGATTCCATGATATTATTTCCATATATAACGGATAAAACAGCTCCCATGATAAGTGGGATCAATACTCCACATAACGCAATGACGAATGTGGGAATTCCACTCTTCTTCAACTCATCAATATCTGTCTCAAGACCTGCCTGAAACATTAAAACAACTACACCTACTTCAGCCAGATTTAAAACTGAATCTGAAGGACTCACTACATTAAGGACCACTGGTCCTAAAATGATTCCCGCGATCAATGCTCCAACGACTGGCGGCATGTTAAACTTCTTCGACACAAGACTAAAAGACTTGGTCATTGCCAGAATGATTGCGATATCCAGCAAAAACTTATATTCTTCCATTGTTTTACCTCCATTAGTTCGTATCGTATCATACCTGTTTTTTCTTGTCAATTCTTAGACAAAGTGATCTTTTTTTATCCTTTTCTTGCTTTTTTTATGATCCTTTAGTATAGTGGAGAAAAGACTAAGAAAAGAGGTATCAAAATGAGTGAATTTAACGAAGTAGATAATATCATTGAAGAAGAAACTCCTGTGCTCCATTTAGAATTAGAAGATGGAACTGAACAAGACTGTGCCGTGATCGCTTTATTCTCTGTAGAAGAATTAGATGATCAGGAATATATCGCATTGATCACTGTTGAAGACTTAGAAAGTGATGACGAAGAAGGGGCTTTACTTTTATATCGTTACAACGAAGACCCTGAAGATCCTGATACTTTCAGTCTTGACAACATTGAAACAGACGAAGAATATGAGACAGTCACTGCTGTCTTAGATGAGATCTTAGAAGACGAAGAATAATATGATATTAATAAAAAAGCCCTTGCATCTTATATGCGGGGCTTTTTTTCATATTGAAGTTTTGTTCGGATCACTTTGTCAAGTTCATAATACTTTTCTTCCAGAGTTTTTCCATTCAGGACACAATCCATTGCCATACCCATGGATTCCAGCATCGTTTCTGTGATCTGATCTCTATACTGTAATAAAATATTCAGGCGCTCATGAAGATCTGTTTCATCTAAGAATTTCAACAGTGGTTCAATGTCTGCTGTTTCTTCTGTCTCATCACATTCATTTTCCTGTGCTGTCACTTCATCAACCAGTTCTGCTTCTGAATCTTGTTCTGTCGCCGTGATTTTTATACCATACTGGTCTTCTGCATTTTCACACAGTTCTACTTTCCGAAAACGGTATATCTGTTGCACATCTGGGTATTTTTCATGATCGACTTCACTTAAGAACATCGCAAGTGGTCTTGCATATGTCTTAAACGTTCCATACATTGCCTGATAGACCACCAATGGTTCTTCTGTCTCTGTATGTATTGCAACCGTAACGATCTGATAAAGTTTTCCTTTAAAATGCATATAAAATTCGCCTGCTCTTGGCATCGCTCTATTTTCCATGCAAAACACCTCTTTTCTCCTGACGGCTTCTTAGTTCTTCTACGAACCTTGACGGCCTGCTGTCTTTGTTATAAAGTTTCTTTACTGACAAGATGTGCAGATATTTCTTGGCTCTTGTAACTCCAACGTAAAACAAACGTCTTTCTTCTTCCACGTCTTCTTCTTTCATGGACTTCTTATGTGGGATCACGTCTTCATTGACATCTGGCAAAAAGACACGTTCAAATTCCAATCCTTTGGTGCTGTGCATCGTGCTGACCACAACCCCTTCTTTTTCTTTCTGATTCTCTTTTGACTGGCGGTTTAATTCTTCGGTGTATTCTTTGATATGATCAAACCATGCCTCATATGTATCATAGCCTTTTGCGCTCTCCTGAAGTTCTTCTAATACTTGCGTAAATTCTTCTTCCTGAATCTTGCGAAATCTTGCATATTCTGCTAAATACGCATTGTATCCCACGGATTTCCGGATATAATTGATCGCCATCAACGGAGTCATATTCTTCATGATCCGAAGATCTTCCTTAAAATCTTCTACATATTCATAAAGCCATGGTTTATCTTTGACCTTCTCTAACAGATCATCAAATGACACTTGTGATTCGGTCAGATATTCCCTGCTGATATAACGCTTGGGGCGGTTCATGACTCTTAAAAATGTGCTTCTTTTGCGATCTCCCATTGCAAGGTGCATATAATCTATGATATTTTTGGAAATCCAGTGATCAAACAGATTCGGCACTGCATCCTGCATATAAAATGGGATATTGTATGCCATCAATGCAGCGATCAGCTGTCTTGGTCCCTGATTGGTCCGATAAAGGATCGCGATCTGGGATAACGGTGTCTTCTTTGCCATCTCTTCCTTGATCGTGTAAATGATATGCTTATTCTCCTCATAGTGATCTTTAAATGTACGGACCTCAACCATACTTGCAGCATCTTCTCTTGCCTGCATCTTCTTTTCAAAACGTTTTGTATTATAAGAAATGATATCTTCCGCAACCTGTACGATCTCTTCCCCACAACGATAGTTTCGGTTTAAGATCACCTGTCTGGTATTCTCAAAATCCTTTGGAAAATTTAACATCAGTTCTGGTCTTGCACCTCGAAACTTATAAATAGACTGATCATCATCACCCACCACACAAAGATTCTGATATTTGCCTGCCAAAAGACGGATCAGCTCAAACTGTGCCGTATTTGTATCCTGATACTCGTCCACCATAATATAATGAAAACGTTCCTGATAATAATTTTTTACCTCCGGATCAGACTGCAAAAGTTCCACCGTCTTCATGATCAGATCATCAAAATCCAGCGCATTATTCTTATGTAACGCCTCCTGATATTCCCGGTATACCTCCGCCTGTTTACGCTTTGCATAATCGGAAGATGTCAGTGCACGCTGCATCAGCTCTGTCGGTGTGATCAGTTCATCTTTTGCCGATGAAATCGCTGCCAAAAAACTTTTTTCTTTATAAATCTTGGTATCAATCTCTAAACGCTTGCATATATCCTTCATCAGTGATTTTGAATCATCCGCATCATAAATCGTAAAATTGGTGTCAAATCCGATCCGGTCGATATGACGGCGCAAAATTCTCACACAACTTGAATGGAAGGTCGATACCCAGATGCTCTCCGAGCCAAATCCGACAATTTTATCAATTCGCTCCCGCATCTCTCCTGCCGCTTTGTTGGTAAAAGTGATCGCCATGATATGGTAAGGATTGACACCCTTTTCTTCGATTAAATAAGCAGTGCGGTGTGTCAGCACACGTGTTTTACCGGAGCCAGCCCCGGCTAAGATCAGTACCGGACCTTCCGTCTGATATACCGCTTCTCTCTGCTGTTCATTCAACGTATCATATATACTCATGGTTATATTTTCCTTTTCTTTCATTGCTTGTTCTTATACTATAACATAAATATTTCATGTAATAAAACCCATATTGAATTATTTTTTCTTCATTTATATCTTGTCATCTAGTTTTCAATACTATATAATGTGATCAGAGGTGACACAAATATGGATACAAAACAATTTTTACGTTCAATCTTAGATTCCCTGCAGCAGATTGATTATGTCAAACCAGAAGATGTTCCGAATATTGATTTATATATGGATCAGGTAACCACATTCATGGATTCACAGCTTGCCGCTTCAAAACGTCATGATGATGACAAGATCCTGACCAAAACAATGATCAACAATTATGCAAAAAACAATCTTCTTCCTCCACCGGAGAAAAAGAAGTATACCAAAGAGCATGTACTGGTCCTGATCTTTATTTATTATCTGAAAAGTATTTTAAGCATCAGCGACATTCAGGGTATTTTAAACCCGATCACTGAAAAATATTTCGGCAATGACGAGAACTACAGTCTCGAAGATATCTACAAAGAAGTTTTCAGTTTAGAACATCCGGAAACACAGAACCTGATGAAAGATCTCGCAAAAAAATTCAACACTTCCATGAACACATTCCCGGATGCGTCAGAAGATGAAGCAGATCTTCTGCATACATTCAGCTTTATCTGTATGCTCAGCTATGACGTTTACATCAAAAAAACTCTGATTGAAAAGATGATCGATCAGATGGCTTCAAAAAATCCTGAGACAAAGCCATCCAAAAAATAACAGGCTGCATGCTTCCCGCTCAGATTACTTGTTATGTTTTACCGTATTTAACAGAAAAACCGCTATTTTCAATGGAACAACAGGCTGCACACTTTGCAGAATGTCCTGTTGTCACAAATTAAAAATAGCGGTTCTTTTTATTTCTATTCTTTATCCATGTCCTGAAGTCTTGAAAAAACCATGTCGTATCCGTCATTTCCATAATTTAATGAACGGTTCACACGACTGATCGTTGCAGTGGAAGCACCGGTCTTTTCCGCAATATCGAGATACGTTTTCTGATCTCTAAGCATCTTTGCAACTTCAAATCTCTGTGATAAAGAAAGCAGCTCATTTACAGTACATACATCTTCAAAAAATGTATAACATTCTTCCTTGTTCTGGAGGCTTAAGATAGCATCAAAAAGATGATCGACTGCCTCTGTCCTAAGTTTCTTGCTCATATTCCTTTCTCCTTTTTTATTAATTACACGCTATATGCGCTATACACCTACGATACATTTTAGCATATTAAAGTTTTAAAGTAAATACATATTTTATGTAATTTTATTTTTTTCGCAGACCGCCATTATATCATTTTCTCCCCATATATGCAATGAAATATATAGATTATCATTTCAAGAACATACGTTCTGTTTTTATCTCTTTTCTATTGATTTTCAAACATATGTTTGCTATAATATTTTCATCACTAACAGTTATTTCACCTTGCAAAGGAGTATTCACATGAAAAAAATCGGTTCTTTTTTCTTTACATTTATACCGTTTTTACTTGCACTTGTATTTCAGTACCTTGCCATGTTTTTTGTTATGGGAGTCACTCTGTTTTACGAACATATCCGCTATATTTTCTCTTCCAACCGTATCTACGCAGATCTTTGGAACAAAACATTAGATTTATGGTCCACGACACGTATAAATACCCTTATCATGATTGTATTTTCCCTGCTCTGTATCGGAGCATTTGGCTTCTGGTATCATGCCGGGTATAATGGAATCTATCTGATTCATCCACGAAAAGTTTTTCATCCGCTTTCCATTGTCGGGATCATCCTTTTAGTTCCCGGTACTCAGTGCCTTTCGACCTATCTGGTCTCTTTCACAGCCTCGCTGTTTCCGCAGTGGATGAAGGCATATGAAAAATTAATGGAAAGTACCGGAATAAACAGTGGACTGACCGTTTCCATGTTTTTTTATTCCATCCTGCTTGCCCCGATCGGCGAAGAGCTTCTCTTTCGCAGTGTCACGATGCATCAGGCAAAAAGAGTGTTCCCATTCTGGGCAGCAAATATCATGCAGGCGCTTTTATTTGGACTTTTTCATATGAATATGATCCAGGGAATCTATGCCTTTTTCCTCGGCATGGTCTTAGGTTACATCTGTGAAAAAGGCGGCAGTATTTATCAGTCTATCCTGTTTCATATGATGTTTAACTTCTGGGGAACCATTATAAGCGGCATTTTACCGACCGGCAACAGCACACTCTTTTTCGTTCTTTATTTTGCCACCGGAGTGATCTGTACTTTTAGCGGTCTCATTCTCTTTCGTTTCGGCACAAACCGGCTGGCTCAAAAGCAGGCGGCTCCACTGTACCTTGAAAATACCGGATACGATACTTTTTATCCATCCAATTAGTGGCTTCTGGTTATGTTTCCAGTTTTTGTAACTATGACCAGTTCACTTTTTATCACTGCAGATAATTTTTCAGGAAACGGATCAGCTCCTCCATCTCTTCCTTCGTTCCAATACTGATCCTGAGATAATTGCTGATTCGTTCCTTCGAAAAATACCGCACAAAAATGTGTTCTTTTTTCAAAGCCTCAAACAGTTCTTTTGCCGGTACGCGCTCATGTGTCGCGAAGATAAAATTACTCATGGAATCGCCAAATGAAAAACCAAGTTTTGTGAGTTCCTGCTTCGTCCATTCACGGGTTGCTATTACACGCTGTCTTGTCTCTTCAAAGTAGGCTTTATCTTTGATTGCTTCCACACCAAGTGCAAGCGCTGTCTGATTCATGGTATAGGAATTGAATGAATATTTCACATCATTGATATATTTGATCAGTTTCTCATTTCCCATCGCATAACCGATACGCATGCCTGCCATGGAACGCGATTTTGAAAATGTCTGGACTACCAGCAGATTATCATATTTCTCGATTAATGGAAGTGCACTCTCCCCGCCAAAATCGATATATGCCTCATCCACCACCACGATGACATTCCGGTTATGTTGTATGATATCCTCTATTTCAGACAACGGCATTAAAATTCCCGTCGGTGCATTTGGATTTGGAAAAACCACACCGCCATTTTCGCCATAATAATCTTCTTTTACAATCTGAAAATTTTCATCTAACGGCTTTACCTCATACGGAATACGCAGCATGTCTGCCCAGACATCATAAAAGGAATATGTGATATCCGGGAACCAGACCGGTGTTTTGGAATTAAAAAAAGTCATGAAGATCATGGCAAGCACATCATCCGATCCCACACCGACAAACACCTGACTGCTCTTTAATCCATAATACTCTGCGATTGCATCCACCAAAACCTTGCAGGTCGGTTCCGGATATAACCGAAGCCGGTCTGTATCAAATTCTTTCAGTGCACGGATCACTCCCGGTGCCGGCGGATATGGATTTTCATTTGTATTTAATTTTATCATACGCTGTTCCTGTGGCTGTTCTCCCGGAACATAAGGCACTACTTTTCTTACATAAGACTCCCAGCTGCTCATTCTACTCCTCCATGCTTACGTTGATTTCTACAATTTTCCTTTTTTACACTGCGTTATTTCAGTCCATACACTTGTGCAAGTTTTTCAAAAGCGGGCAGTGAATTTTTGACCGTCTCATGGGAAACACAATAAGCAAGACGTACAAATCCACCACATCCAAATGCACTTCCCTTTACCATCAGAAGATGCAGCTTTTTTCCCTCTTCCACAAATTCTTCCTCATTATCGACCGGGGATTTCACCCACAGGTAAAATGCTCCTTCCGGTTTGATACAGGTAAATCCAAGTTCCGTTAAGCCATCGTACAACATTGTTCGGTTTTCATCATAGAAAGAAACATCTGTTTTCTCATCTAAACATCTTGCAACCGCTTTCTGGATCAGAGATGGTGCATTGACAAATCCAAGCGTACGGTTTGAAATTTCAATACCGCGGATCAGTTCTTCAGCATCGGATGCCTCGTTCGGAACTACCACGTAACCGATACGCTCTCCAGGAAGTGACAGCGATTTACTGAACGAATATCCAACAATCGTATTTTTATAATATTTCGTCAGAAAATCCTCTTTATTTCCATCATAAACCAGTTCCCGATACGGCTCATCCGAAACCAGGTAAATGTCATGTCCAAATTCTTTCTGCTTCTTTTCTAAGATAGAAGCGATCGCCTCCATCGTCTCCGGTTTATAGATGACACCGGTCGGATTGTTCGGCGTATTGACAATCAGTGCCTTGGTCTTTTCCGTAATCTTTGCCTCAAAATCGTTCAGATCCGGCAGAAAAGTCTTAAGATCCGGATTTACCGTTACAATCTCTGAATCAAAATTGGCTGCATACTGACGGTACTCACCAAAAAACGGGGCAAACACGATCACCTCATCACCAGGATCCAAGACCGTTTTAAAAATAATATTGAGGCCTCCCGCTGCACCGACTGTCATCACGATATTATGATCGTCAAATGCGGTACCAAAACGTTTATTTAAGTTTGCCGCGATCGCCTCACGCACATCTTTATAACCTGCATTTTCCATATATCCGTGCAATTCTAAAGAACCTGCCGCTCCTTTCTTATCTGCCTCATCCAACAAATCTCTGATACTGTCGTTTAATGCTGCCGGAGCCGGTGTTGCAGGGTTGCCGAGTGAAAAATCATAGACATTCTCCGCCCCATATTTTTCCGCCATCGCTTTTCCTTCCACAAACATTGCACGGATCGCGGAATTTCCAAGCAGTGCTTTTTGTATTCTTTTTGAAACCATAGTTCTATCTCCATTCGTGTACATTTCGGATGTTACAGACCACACCAGCCTCGCTAAAACAGGGCGCATCCTGTAACATGATCTCTAAATACTTTACCACAGCACCATAAAGAAGTAAATGCTGTTTTCCAAGAATCCGGTACAAATTTTACCGCTGACAAACGCGAAACAATGCCTGAGTGTAAAATCAATTTCGGTAGATAGAAAATGCCAGCATCCTCACTGAAGATGCTGACATCTGCCTATCATGCCTATCACATATTTATTTTAAATCCATATACATTCTGATCAAATAAATCACCTATCTCTTTCGTCCTGGCACAGCATACAAAAATTTGCCGGACAAAAAATACAGATGAAAATTTAATCAAATTTTGCATTCTGGTATTTGCGGAATGATTTCCTATGCATTCACTTTGTCTACGAAACGCATGAACGCAGTTCTGCCTTCTTCGGTACATTTATAAACACCGGCGTCTTTTAATACTTCCTTAAATACCAGACCGATCTCTGTCTGCACGATCTCATGCAGTTTTTCCGGGGTTACCTCTCCCTCTAAACCGCTGCCAAATGTAAATCCGTATTTCGGAAGGAATTCTTCTACCCAGTCTGCATGTTTTGCAAGAACTTCATCCTCACGGATGGACGTACCGTCAAGCAGTGCCTGCTCTAAGTCCGCCATCTCTTTTTTCAGACGTGCCGGAAGTACTGCAAGACCCATAACTTCAATTAAACCAATATTCTCTTTCTTAATATGGTGAAGTTCTTCGTGTGGGTGATATACACCTAAAGGATGTTCTTCTGTAGTAATGTTATTTCTTAATGCTAAATCAAGTTCGAACATACCATCCTTAAATCTTGCAATAGGAGTTATGGTATTGTGTGGTGTTCCGTCAGTTTCAGCATAAATAAATGCATCCTCATCAGTGTAGCCTCTCCAAGCCTTCAAAATATGGTCGGCAAGTTCAATTATTCTGTCACTGTCTTTTGACTGTAATCTGATAACTGATAAAGGCCATTTTACAATACCACATTTAACATCGTCAAAACCATCAACTGAAAAATCTTTGATAATATCAGCCTTTGCCATGGCAAAAGTATAATTACCCCCCTGGAAATGGTCGTGACTTAAAATTGAACCTCCAACAATTGGAAGGTCTGCATTCGAACCAAGAAAATAATGAGGAAAGAGCTTAACAAAATCAAATAATTTCCTAAAAGCTGCTTTATCTATCTTCATTGGTACATGCTGTCCGTTAAATACTATGCAATGTTCGTTATAATAAACATATGGAGAATACTGAAATCCCCAGTTTGAATCATTGATAGTAATAGGAATAATTCTATGGTTCTGTCTTGCAGGATGATTTACACGACCTGCATAGCCTTCATTTTCCATACAAAGCTGACACTTTGGATAAGAACTTTGCTTTGCATTTTTCGCTGCTGCGATCGCTTTCGGATCTTTCTCTGGTTTGGAGAGATTGATCGTGATATCAATATCTCCATATGGACTATTTACTTTCCATTTCATATCTTTTTTGACGCGGTCTCTTCGGATATAGTTGGTATCCTGGCTGAATTCATAGAAAAACTCTGTTGCTTTCTTTGGACTCTCTTCGTAATAGGTACGGAATTCTTTGATGACCTGGCTTGGTTTTGGTGTCAGGATTCCCATTAATTTTGTGTCAAATAAATCTCTTGTCACGATATCATCACTTTTGATGATATAGCGGTCATAAGCTGTATCTGTCAAACGATCTAAAATCTCTGGCAGGATGATTTCTTCTCCTTCAATATCAGGATCTTCATATTCATCTAATCGAAACACTTCCAGATATTGATTGATCGTATAGATTTCATCTTCTGGCATGATCAGTTTTTTATCAAGTCCATATGTTACAAGTTTTTTGATATCTTTTTGTAAATCCATCTTATTCCACCTCAAATCGATATGTTGTTACTGCTTCGTATTCTTCGCCTTTTCTTAAAATTACCTTTGGTTCTTTTTCTATATGTATGGAGTTTGGTAAGAACTGGGCTTCTAAGGCAACACCATCTCTGTTTTCGTATGGTTTCCCACCTTTTCCATTACATCCGCCAGACAGGAAGTTTCCTGTGTATACCTGAATGCATGGAAGTGTTGTTGTCATCGTCATTTTTCTTCCAGTTTCTTTGTCATATAGAACTAACTGGTCATCTTCATCTTTTACCATGAAAGAATGATCATAACCTCCGGCAAGTTTTAACTGTTCATGATCATCGTTGATCCGCTCTCCGATCTCATGAAATTCTTTAAAGTCAAATGGTGTGTTTTCTATCTTTAAAAATGTTCCATTGGCAAGACAGTTTTCATCAACACATGCAATCTCATCCGCTTTTACCTTTAACTGATGATGATAAATTTTATCTTTTCCAGCAGATAAATTAAAGTAAGAATGATTTGTGATATTGATCAGTGTATCCTGATCGGATACTGCTTCATATTCCATTTTTAATGTATTATCGCATAAACGATACACAACTTTCAGATAAAGACTTCCCGGATACCCCTCTTCCATATCTGGTGAGAGATAGATAAAACGGATTCCATCTTCCAACAATTCATATTTAAATATCTTTTGATTAAATCCTTTGATTCCTCCATGGAGAGAATTCTTTCCATTGTTTGCTGCCAATTCATATGTCTTTCCATTTAATTCAAACTTTGCATCTCCGATACGATTTGCAACACGTCCGGCGATCGCTCCCATGTAACTTCCATCTCCATGCCAACAATCTTCCACATTCTCAAATCCAAGAACAACATCCCCAAAGTTTCCTTCTCTGTCTTTTGTAAATACAGATAACACATGACATCCAAGATTACTTGTGATCACCTTGATCTCATCATTTTTTAATTCGAATAAGCAGACTCCGTTATCTCTTTGTTCTATCATTCTTACTTTCACCATCTTATAATACCTTCATTCCTCCGTATGGACGTACTTTTAAGACATGACATGCTCCTTCACCAAATACATGTTCCATGTTCTTTTTGTACATACTAACAATATCATTTGGCACAAATGCCTGAATCGTTCCTGCAAATCCTCCACCATGAACTCGGCTGACTCCTTTATCTCCTAAGGAAATATCACTGATCGCCAATCCGATCGATACACTCTGATTTGTCAGGTCATGGCTTGAATATACATTTTGTAAATATTTAAAGGATGAATCACCAGATTCTTTGATCAATTTCTTAAATGTATCAAAATCTCCTTCTTCTAAAGCTTTTACCTGCTGATCTACACGTTTATTTTCCTCAAATAAATGCATTGCACGAAGAACTGCTCTATCTCCTAAGATTTCTCTGATTTTTGGAAGATTTAAGTAAAAATCATCTTTATCAACTTCTCTTAATGCTTCCTGATTAAAGTAATTGGCAACTTTCTTCATTTCGTATGGAATTGCTGCATAATCATCTGTTAAATCTGCATGAGATCCTTTTGTATCCACAATGCATAAGCTGTGTCCATATTCTTCAAAATCCACTTCAACCTTTTTGATCTTTGGACTTTGAGGGTCTTCAAAATCAATATTGATCAGACCTCCAATGGAAGATACCATCTGATCCATCAATCCACATGGTTTTCCAAAGTATACATTCTCTGCATACTGTCCGGCCTGCGCCAAAAATACAGGATCGATCTTCATATCGTTATATAACCCAGATAAAATATTTCCGATCAATACTTCAAATGCAGCAGAAGATGACATTCCAGCCCCATTTAATACATCACTTGTTACATAAGCTTCAAATCCACCGATTTTATATCCTTCTTCTTTTAATTTAGAAGCAACTCCCTGAATCAGTGCCTGTGATGTTCCTTTTTCTGCTTTGGCTGGGTCAAAAGAACTAAGACTTACTATGATTCTTTCATATCCTTCTGATTTCAGATCAATCACATCGTCATCTCTTTTTGCAACGATTGCGATCGCATCCAAGTTAATGGAAGTTGCAAGAACTTTTCCAAACTGATGATCTGTATGGTTTCCTCCAACTTCACTTCTTCCTGGAGCACTATAGATTTCTACTTCTTTTTCTCCATAAATCTTTTCAAAGGATTCTAATGCTTTGATGTAGCGTTCCTGCTGATATTCAATCACTGCTTCATCAAGAAATAAACATTATAGTCGGCAAGTATCAAAGTGACCGTTTAAGCCTTGAAATTCGTCGTTTAAGGAAACGG
>ENA-OPSY01001507-OPSY01001507.1-human-gut-metagenome-genome-assembly--contig:-NODE-1507-length-13224-cov-2.375275_pt1 | contig 13224 bp, 8 predicted proteins | sample MGYA00241464_ERZ501920 | MGnify/ENA primary metagenome ERZ501920 (study PRJEB25962, sample SAMEA2042396) | human gut metagenome | biome: human gut; feature: human-associated habitat; material: faeces...
GATCATCATCGGAACATATCTCATTCCAAGCGCCTTTGCCCCTTCAATCTGTCCGACATCAATGGAATTGATACCGCCGCGGACTGTCTCTGACATATAAGCTCCTGTATTTAACAGGATGATAAAAATCGCTGCATTGAATGGTTTCAGGTCAATTCCGAATACTGTAGATGATCCATAATAAATTACCATTGCCTGAACGATCATTGGTGTTCCACGGAAAATCGTGACATAAATTTTTGCGATCACCCATGGAATACCAAGTAAAATCTTTTTGATCATGTTATCCTGCGCCCGGATGTCCGTTGCCTGGATGATTCCAACCAGAAACCCTAAAAAACATCCACAGATTGTACCTGCGAGGGATGTTTCCAATGTGGTAAGCAGCCCTTGTAAATAGTATCCGTGATACTGCTGTATCAGAAAAATGATCCAGCCAAAAAATGTGGTAGGTGTATTCGTCATAACTAATCCTCCTTATTGTTCCGAAGAAACATCCGTTTCCTATGAACTAATGAAATAGATTGTTCTTCTGTTTTCTGTAAACAACAGCATCTGTACTCTGCATATATTCTATGTACAGAAAAGGCGCTAAGGATGATTCCCTAGCGCCTTTGCTATGTTCAGGTCTGCTGCCTGATTGCCTGCTGTTTTAAATTAAACCTGTTTTATCACACTTTTTGTTTTCCTGTCAACAAAATCCAGCCAATTTTTATAGATTTGTATACTTTTTTCAAAATGTGCATGATTTCTATCCTTTTATTGTGAAAAACGTAAAAAATGTGATTTTTACGTCTGATAGCACATATTACACGCTTATATATTAACTATAGAAGAAACTGTCTTACAATTATATTTTTTCACTTAATTTGAAAGAAATTTACACTTGACAAATCAACATTTTTGAACTTATATTAGCAATCATAAACAAATGGAGGTGACAAACAAATGAAAATTGTTGTGATCCAGGAGGAAATTATTCAGACAGATATCACTCCAAAGGAGCTTACAGAACGCTGGAAAGGGCTGGAGCAGCTCCCCGGTATTGATGAGGTTGTCATTGAAGTTCCCGCCCATTATCCCAATATAGAACAACTTCATACTTATATCGGAGATGCGGACGCTGTATTCGGACTGTGGATCGGTCCGGACAATATGAATGAAGAATTCTTAAGCCAGCATCCGAATTTAAAATATGTTGCCACCTTAGGACATGGATGGGAAAAATTCGATACAGAAATGACCAGAAAACGCGGTATTTCCATTTCCAATACCATCTACGGTTCACAGACGATTGCAGAATATGCTTTCGCTTTATTAATGGATGTCTGCCATCATATCGGCACGCATGACACCCGGATCAAAACGATTGACTGGTCTGTACCGGAAAACCACAACGAATTCTGTAAATCGGTCACCAGACAGATCGAATTATATGACAAAACGATCGGTGTGATCGGTCTTGGTGCGATCGGCTTTGCGTTTGCAAAAATGGCACAGGGATTTGGCATGCATGTGCTCGCATACAGCCGCCACAAAAAAGAAGGTGCTGCATATGATTTCATTGAACAGGTATCGTTAGATGAGCTGCTTGCCAGAAGCGACTTTATTTCCCTGCACACGCCGCATACTCCGGCAACCGAACGCATGATCAATCAGGACACCCTTGCCAAAATGAAAGACGGTGTCATTTTAATCAATACAGCGCGCGGTGCCCTCATCGATGAACAGGCGCTTGCGGATGCGCTTGCATCCGGAAAAGTATTAGCCGCAGGACTTGATGTTCTGACGGATGAACCACCGGTTTGCGGCAGTCCACTGTTAACTGCACCAAATACCGTTATCACCGGACATATCGCATGGCTCACAAGAGAATCCAGAATCCGCGCGATCGATATGGCGATCGACAATTTCCGGTGCTACTTAGAAGGGCATCCGGTTTCCATTATCAACTGAATTTATATAGATAAAAGACAAGGAGATTATGAAGATGAATGTAGAATGTTTATTAAGAGACAGCATGAAAACAAAACCAAAGAGCAACCGTGGTGCACGTCAGAAAACTTCCACCCCGAAGAATGTAACACGAATGAATTATAATGAAAATCCATACGGTATGTCTGACGCAGTAAAAAAAGCTGTTACGGATGCTTCCCTCAACAGCTATATGTATCAGGATTTCTATGCAGTCGATCTCAAAAAGCAGCTGGCTGATCTCTATGGTCTTACCATAGATCATGTCTGTATCGGTGCCGGTTCCTCTGCGATCATTGATATGCTTGGTGAAGTATTTATCAATTATGGGGACGAAGTTGTGTACTGTGCTCCAACTTATGAAGCTTTTCCGGATATGGTCAGCGATAACGGAGGTGTCCGTGTCGTTCTCCCACTGACCGATGATTACTGTTATGACCTCGACGCAATGCTTGCAGCCATTACAGATAAAACAAAAATGGTGATCGTCTGCAACCCAAACAACCCGACCGGAACTTATGTAAACTCCGCAAAAGTCGAAGAATTCATCCGTAAACTCCCGGATCATGTCATTCCGGTGGTAGATGAAGCTTATTTCGAATACGTGGAAGATCCTACTCACTACAGCCTCATCAAAATGATTCAGGAAGGCTACGACAGACCACTCTTTGTACTGCGTACTTTCTCCAAAATTTATGGCATGGCCGGTCTCCGCATCGGCTACACCTTTGCTGATCCATTGCTGATCGATGAACTAATGAAAGCCTGTCAGGCATGGAATGTCAGCTACAATGCACTCGCTGCCGCACAGGCTGCCTTGAAAGATCAGGAATACATCAAAAAAATCAAGGCTCTCACCACGGCAGGGCGCGAATATCTTGAGGATGAACTGACAAAATTAGGCTGCACTCTTGCAAAACCTTGTGCAAACTTCATCTACTTCGACACACACCATGATCCAAAAGAAATCCGTGCTGCCCTTGCGGAGCGGAAAATTATGATCAGTGCATTTGGTTTTAATCGTGTCAGTGTCGGTACAGAAGAACAGAATCAGGCATTTATCGCCGCCTTAAAAGAAATTCTGGCAGCCTACTAATTTTTTAAATAAAAACAAAGTATATATCAACTATAGTTTGTTATTTTTTCCTCCCCTTTACGGGCTGGAATACTGTAAAATGTAATGATTTTTTAGTTACTGTTCACTCAGCAGTAAAACACTTGCTGTTTTGCTGTGTAAGAAAGTGATTCAGAATATGGTAAAAATATAAATTTGATATGCTGTAAAATATTGTTTCGTAAGTAAGAATTTGGTATAATATTACAAAGTGATTTTCTGATCAAAATTGTAATTGGAATTTGAAAAGGGGAAAACTAACATGAGCGAAAGAACGAACGGAAAACAAAAGAAAAACGGAAAAGCAGGAGGCGTAAAGTTACAGAGCCGGATGAGCCGAAAAGTCCTGATTCCTGTTATCTGTCTTGTGATCATTGCAATTATATCTGCTGTGATCGGACATCGGAATTTAAAGTCCATGTATCAGGCGAGCAATGAGATCACAAGTGTTTATATGACAAAAACAGCACAGTTGAATGAAATCTCGGACAAATTTAAGGAAATGGAGATCCTTGCTTACAGTATGTGTGTGACAAAGTCGACAAATGACCGTGCCAGTATGCTCGAACAGAGCGCAGCAACCAAGGAAGAGATCAATGGTCTGCTGGAACAGTTAGATCAGATGGCAGTGACAGAGGATGAGAAGAGCAGGGTGCAGAATATCACCGCTTATTATCAGGGCTTTACGGATGCATACCAGAAGGTGACGGACAGTATTGAGAATGGTAATAAGACACAGGCACAGGAATACTGTAATCTTGAACTTTTTAAAGCGGCAAATAAATTGAGTGATGAACTTGCGTCTTATATTGAATTTTACAATGCAGATGTAGACCGGGTGGTTGCAAACCAGAGTACGGTATATGACAGTGGAAATTATGCAAATCTGATCGTTATCGGACTTATTGTTGTGAGTCTGATCGCATCGTTGTATATAACGATCTTTAAAGTAGTTCGTCCGATCAGGAAGACGTCAAAGGAACTGAAAGTGATCGTCAAAGATATGCAGTCCGGTCATGCAGATCTGACAAAGCGTGTGACCGTAAAGGGAAATGATGAGATCGCAGAACTTGCATCCGGTATGAATGTGTTCCTTGACACCTTACAGGAAGTTCTCGGAAAAATCGCAACAAACTCCAATGCGATCGGAGATGTCGTCCAGAATGTCGGAAGGAGTGTGGAGACAGCCAATACGAATGCCTATGATGTATCTGCTGTTATGGAAGAACTTTCTGCAACGATGGAGGAGGTTTCTTCTTCCGCTACAACCGTGACCGATAATATTTCAAATGTAAATGATGAAGTGATCAGCATTGCGGATGATTCGAAGGCAATGAATGATTATGCATCCACTATGCAGGAGCGTGCCGAAGAGTTAAAACAGAAGGCAGTAAACAATCAGGAAAATACAAGCCGGATGATCGCCGGCATCATCGAGTCGCTGAAGTCAGCGATCGAGGAGAGTACCAGTGTCAGACATGTCAATGAACTGACGGAAGAGATCTTAAGCGTATCCAGCCAGACAAACCTGCTCGCGTTAAATGCTTCTATTGAGGCTGCAAGAGCAGGAGAGGCAGGAAAAGGATTTGCAGTTGTGGCAGATGAAATCCGGAAACTTGCAGATTCCACAAGAGAGACAGCGAATAATATCCAGAGTATCAACGCACAGGTCACAGATGCGGTGGAAAAGCTTTCTGACAGCGCAAACCAGCTTGTTACCTATATTGATGATACGATCATGCCGGATTATGACAGCTTCGTAAAAACAGGCGAGCAGTACCGGACCGATGCAACTTATGTCAATAGTACCATGGATCACTTCGAGGAGCGTGCAAACAGTCTGAAAGAGGTTGTCCTTGTGATGAAACAGTCAGTAGAGGATATTTCCACGGCGATTGAGGAGAGTGCGAAAGGAATCGCAAATGCTGCGGAAAATACCGATATCCTTGTAGAAAACATGGAAAAGGTCAAGAAGAAAATGGAGACAAACCAGCAGATCAGTGACCAGTTGAAAGCAGAATCAGATCGTTTTCAGGGGATTTCGGACAATTTAATGCTTTAATGCATTGACATGAGAGAACGTTTTATCTATAATGAGCGAAAGAGAGAAAAAGGATAAGAGGATTGTGAAAATGGAATTGATGTACACAAGCACCAGAAATGCAAATGAAAAAGTGACAGCTTCACAGGCTATTTTAAAAGGACTTGCAGAGGACGGAGGATTATTTGTTCCGGAACAGCTTCCGACATTGGATAAGACGGTAGATGAACTTGCAGGAATGACTTATCAGGAAACAGCTTATGAAGTTATGAAGAAGTTTTTGACAGACTTCACGGAGGAAGAATTAAAGAATTGTATCAATGCAGCTTATGACAGCAAGTTTGATACAGAAGAGATCGCAGTGACAAAGAAAGTAGATGGAGCATATTATCTGGAATTATTCCATGGAGCAACCATCGCATTTAAAGATATGGCATTATCTATTCTGCCACATTTACTTGTAACATCAGCAAGAAAGAATAATGTAAAGAATGAGATCGTGATCTTAACAGCAACATCCGGAGACACAGGAAAAGCGGCTTTAGCAGGATTTGCAGATGTACCGGGAACAAAGATCATCGTATTCTATCCAAAGTCTGGAGTCAGCCCAATTCAGGAAAAACAGATGGTAACACAGAAGGGTGACAATACATACGTGATCGGAATCAAAGGAAACTTTGATGATGCTCAGACAGGTGTTAAGAAGATGTTCTCTAACAAAGAGTTAGCGAAAGTGATGAATGACAACGGATTCCAGTTCTCATCTGCAAACTCAATCAACATCGGACGTTTAGTGCCACAGGTTGTATATTATGTAAAGGCTTATGCTGATTTATTAAAACAGGGTGCATTAAAGGCCGGGGAACCTATGAATGTAGTCGTTCCAACAGGAAACTTTGGTAATATTCTAGCTTCTTATTATGCAAAACAGATGGGTATTCCAATCGGCAAATTTGTCTGCGCATCTAATAAGAATAAAGTATTATTTGATTTCTTTGAGACAGGAAAATACGATCGTAACAGAGAATTCTATGTTACAACATCTCCATCTATGGATATTCTGATCTCAAGTAACTTAGAGCGTATGATCTATAGAATCGCAGGAAATGATGCAAAACAGTGTGCCAAATTTATGGCAGCATTGACAAAAGACGGTGAATATGTGATCACAGATGCCATGAAAGCAGAATTATCTGAGTTCTTTGGAGCTTTCGGAAGTGAAGAAGAAACAGCAGTGAAGATCAAAGAAGTCTATGATAAAGAAGGATATGTGATGGATACACATACAGCAGTCGCAGCAGTTGCATATGACAAATACAAAGCAGCGACAGGAGATGACAAAACTCCAACAGTGATCGCTTCTACAGCAAGTCCATACAAATTCACAAGAAGTGTTATGGATGCGATTGATCCAGCATACGATGCAGAAGATGACTTTGAATTAGTTGATGAACTTAACAAAGTATCTAAGACAGCAATTCCAAAAGCGATCGAAGAGATCAGAACTGCACCAGTTCTTCATGATACGGTATGTGAGACAGCAGGAATGGAAGACGAAGTGAAGAAGATTCTTGGAATCTAATGAATCATAAAAAAGCAACCCATGGAAGAAAATGGGTTGCTTTTTTTATGCGAAAATGTTATGATAAACCAAGATAGGGAATAAATGGAAGAGAATACAATATCAGATAATTCTAAAAACATATCAACAAGATAAATCTAAGATGAGATCAATCAGATCTGACAAATCCATTCACGACATATGATGATCGAATGATGATGAATCCAAGGGAAGCTGACAATTGAATAAGACCATTTTCCGGCACAGTCCGGGAGGACATATTCCGCCATGATCTGCGGGCAATGAATTTTATGCCATGAACAATAGGATTGAGGTTCTTTTATGATACCACGAAGAGCACAGGGAGCGAACAAGGATATGATAATGAGACTTCTGCATGGTCATGGAGGTGAGTGCAGCCTGTCATAAGAATGAGGGGAGCCGGGAGGCTATGAGACATTTTGTCTGTTGGAGAATGAGGGAAATATAAAGATATGACAAGGAGGAGAGTACATTATGAAGAAAAAGAGACAATGGTTCATGTGCCTTGGGATGATCGGAGTTTTTACGGCATCCGTAATCTTATCTGTGTTTGGACAGCGAAAGGTGAAAGCACAGTTAAATACTGAGAATGCGGGGAAGATCACAAGCAGTTGGGCAGATGAGAAACATATTTTCTCATCATTTGACGATGAAAAAGCACTTTCAGTGGATGCATCCTACGGTTTTAAGATGCATGCAACAGATCAGACGAAGACGATCATAGAAGCAGGAAAGAAAGCAGCAAAATTACCAGAGATCGAGATGCCGGATTTCCTTAAAAAGTATACATGGTTTCAGACTTCACAAAATACCGCAGGGAATATTAAGATCCGAAAAACAAATATGGAGATCTATCAATGCAAAGCCGATGGAAGTAATGGCCATTGGGAAAAATTAGATTTGGTCATGACGGTTACTGGAATCGAAAAGTATAAGAATCAAGACGGTTATGTGGCGATTGGAAGCGGCATCAATGGATGTGCTTATGTTGGAATCGAAGAGATGACATTAAAAAGTGATTTTTATAAAGCAGGAACGAATACACCAGTAACGATCAAAAGTAATATGACGTTAAAGGATATTGATACATATCAGTATATCGGGATCAAAGCAAACAAGATTCACGGAGAATATGTATCAAAGAATACAAAATTAAGTTGTAAAAGATCAGGGGAAACTAGTATTTATTATGCGGATTTTCCAGATAATTACAGTAGTGAAGATTTTACTTGTGTAGGATTTACATTTGCATCAGATTCTTTTGAATATACATTCGGAAGGAGTCTTGAAAAAGCACCAACAAAAGAGGAGCAATATGTAGGATATGGACAGAATATGATCCGCTTTGACCCAGTTGACCCAACCAAAGAGGTGATCGGAGAAGATGGGACCAAGACGGAACATCTAAGAGTGCAAGATCTGGCAAAATCTTGGGATTATGAAGTCAGTCAGGTAATTGCGGGAGAAATTCCAAAGGCACATTATTTTGATAAGTTTGCATTTGAAGATCAGATCGAATCCTGTTTAAAGATTCTGGATATCAAGGTTTACGGAGATGATGAGGATGTAAGCAGTCAGTTTGATATTTCACAAAACGGCAATCTTGTAAGAGCAGAACTTAAGAATCCGAAAGATGCCGAATTTTATAAAAAATCTGTTTATAAATTAAAGATCAAAGTAAAGATGAATATTCCGGAGAATGCATCCAAAGAACAGTTAGATCAATTGCGTAAGATATGGAAAGAACATGGGCATTATAATACAAAGGAAACGATGATCACAGAAAAAAATACAGCGAAAACGATCATTAATGATAAGATAGAAATGACCAATGAGGTTCGTGTAGATATCGAGCTGCCAAAAGAAAATGTAGATACGCCGGGTCTTTTGATCAGGAAAGAGACAAAACAATATGAATATCAGGCAAAAGATGAGATCACCTATAAGGTAACAGTGAAAAATCAAAACGAAAAAGCAAAGACAGCTTATTTTACGATTCAGGATACATCCTTTGCAAGTGTGATGGATATGAAGTTACAGGATATAAAAATCAATGGTCTTGATAAGAAGGATTACATATTACAGACAGAAAATAATGGATTTATTTTGAAGTCAAAAGGTGATTATGCCCTTCCATATGGACAGACGATCGAGATTACATATACAGTAAAAAGTGGAGTCCTTACAAATGGAAAAGTGATCGATAATACTGCATCTGCATGGGCAGCAGGAATTCCAGAAACAAGGGCATCAAGGCAGGTGTATATCAACTCGCCAAAAAATAATGTGATAAAATCAGCTCCAGTACAGCTTTATAAAAAAGGAGATCATGTAACTTATCAGGCAGTGATCACCAATCCAAATCCGGGAACTTTTATGAGAAATTTGGAGATTCAGGATGAACTTCAGGCAGAAGGGATCAAGATCATACCAGGAACCGTAGCGGTTATATCTGGTGGGAAAAACATTGCATCTGAGTGTAAGATCACATTTGATCCAAGTGGAAGAAGTTATGAGATCATAACACCACTTGCACTGAAAAATGGTACGATTCCAGCAATGGGTTCGGAAGAAGGAAAGAAAACAGGATCTTATGAAAATCTTCGCATGACGGATAAGATAGAGATCACTTATCAGGCAGTGATTGAAGAAGATGGACTCGAAGGACAGGAAGTAAAGAATATTATGCACGTTGCTGCGACAAAAAACAGCAATGGAGATCTGATCCGGGAAGATAAAGAGATTCCGTCAGGAAGCGGGATGGCAGATGAGACGATCAAGGTGAAAGCACCAAAACTGCAAATCACAAAACAATCGGATAAAAAGGTTTATGCAGTAGGAGAAACTGGATATTATAAACTTCATATCACACAAGGAAAAGAAGGCATGACAGCACAGAATGTAAAAGTCGTGGATGAGTTCGAAAAAGAAGGTATGAAGGTTCAGAAGATCGAAGTAAAACTTAATGAAAAAGATATTACATCGGATTGCAAGATTGATGCGAAAGACCATCGGTTTACGATTGAAACAGGAAAAGATCTTGGTGAAAATGATGTGATGACGGTAGCTTATCAGGTTGTATTTGAAAAGAGGATTGAAGGAGCCGTGAAGAATACAGCAGTTGCAGGAAGTGATAATACAGAAGATGATCAGGATGAAAATACAGTCGTTGTAAAACCACCTGTGTTAAAGATTGAAAAAAGTACTGCGCATAAGTCTTACAAAGAAGGACAAAGCGGAGAATACAAGATCCGTGTAACACAGAGAAATGAGAATATGACAGCACATCAGGTAGTCGTAGAAGATCATTTTGAACAAGAAGGAATGGAGATTTCACAGATCCGTGTAAAATACAATGGGGAAGATATCACCAAGCAATGTGAGATCATAATAGATGAGAATCTTAGAAAATTTAAGATCATCACAGGAAAAGATGTCAGTGACAAAGATGAACTTCTGGTAATATATCAGACAGCATTTAAGAAGATGATCACAGGAGATATCAAAAACATTGCGGAAAGCTATAGTGATGATGCGGATAAAGTCAGAGATGATCAAGTGGTAGTAATGGAAGCTGTACAGCCAGCATTGATGATCACCAAGAAGGTTGATAAAACAACATATAAAGTTGGTGATATCTGCGAGTATCAGCTGGTTGTTACGCAGACGATCAAAGATGCAATCGCAAAAAATATTGTGATCGAAGATCAGCTTTCAAGAAATGGAGCTAAGGTGATCAAGAACAGCATTAAGATTTATGCACCAGATGGGTCAGATATTACCAGACAGTGCACGATCACTGCAGGAGAAAATAAGTATGTCATTGAGACAGGAAAGAATTTATCTTATGATGAATCCATAAAAGTATCGTATCAGGTAAAACTAAAAGAAGCATCACTTTCTGGAAAGACATTAAAAAATACAGCGACAGGAAAAGCAGATTTTGTCAAACCAGTTAGTGCAGTACGTTTAGTGAAGATCAAAAAAGAATCGAAATCAACAGTGACAACGGGAAATAAAGCAGATCGATCCAATACTTCTGAATATAAAAGATCACCAGGAACAAGGGATGCAGCGAGCACACCAAAAACAGGAGATTCCTTCGATGAGAAATGGATTTTTGCATTGTTGGCAGCATCTTTAGGTGGAAGTTTTATATATTGGAAAAAGAAGAAAAAACACTAGTAATTCTAGGGACAAAGCCTTTACGAAATACTGAGGATAAGGTACAATGAAAGAAAAATGTTGGGAGTGACGTATATGGCAAAAGATTTTTTCGGACGTCTGGAAGAAACGATTCAGACCACAGGGAAAGCAGCGGCGCAGAAAGCTAAAGAAGTCGCAGATTCCGCAAAAAGACATAATGATCTAAGAGTCGCCAAGAGAGATTTAAATGATCTGTACCGTCAGGTGGGAGAGAAGTATTTTGAAGAACATATGGATTACCCACAGGCAGAGTATATTGACCTGTTTAATCTGATCGAGAAGCTTCGTGGAGATATCGAAATCCTGAAGCAGGAGATTGACGGAGGAGACGACGAAGCGGCGGAAGAAGATATCGAAGATATCGAGGAATAAACTATTAACAAACACAACAAAACAGTGAAAGAAGCTTGTAAAGATTTATCTTTATGAGCTTTTTTTCATTTAGGAGGAATTTATGATAGATACAATTGGAATGACAGATATTGGGAATGGGAGACCATCCAATCAGGATGCTTATCTGTTGCGTCAGAAGGAAAAGAACGGAAAGCTTTATCTGCTCGCAGTCGTCTGTGACGGCATGGGAGGTTTGAAAAAAGGAGAGATTGCCAGTCATTATATCGTGGAAGTATTAAAACAGAACCAGAATGCACCGGTTCCGGTAGAAAAACAGGTTGCCATTCTTTATGCGGTAACGAAAGGAATTCTGTCAAAGGTTGCAGCTGAGGATGTCCGCGCCTATGAGGACGGACTGTATACCTGGCTTGATACCGATGCAGAGGGTGCTGCCGTGATGCAGGAGATTTCCGCAACCGGAAAACTCGAGGCAGATACCGAAGAGAAGCTGAAAAGTGCACTCGAATCGTATACCGAAAACTTTATCAATACAAGACCTGCAAAATAAGGAAAGAAGGAGGAGCCTATGGCTGCAAACATGAAAGCCGTAAAGCTGCGGATCAAAAGTGTCGAAAGCACGATGCAGATTACCAAGGCGATGGAACTTGTAGCGTCCTCCAAGCTGCGAAAAGCGAAGGAGCGGGCTGATACCTGCCGTCCGTATTTTCAGGAGCTGTACCGCACTTTGCAGGATATTGCAAAAGGAAACACGGAATTTTATTCCATTTATGCAAAAGAGGCAAAAAACGAGAAATGCTGCTACGTTCTGGTTGCCGGAGACCGCGGCCTTGCGGGCGGATACAACGCCAATCTGTTCCGATGCTTTGAGGCAGATGCCAAAGGAAAAGAGATCTGTGTGGTTCCGGTCGGCAAAAAGGCAGTGGAGTATGCAAAATCCCGGAAGCTGGACATTCTGACGGACAGCTTTGCCGAGATCGCAAATCTTTCCGTGGCAGACAGCTTTGAGATCGCGCGCGCACTGTGCCGTGAGTTCCGGAAAGGGACTTTCGGACATGTGGAGCTTTGTTACACAAAATTCGTGTCGATGCTGTCGCAGATGCCGGTTTCCGTGCCGATCCTGCCTCTGATTGACATTGCAAAAGAGGACGGAGAGGATCCGGAAGCGAAAAAAATCCGGAATCTGATCCTGTATGAGCCAAACGGTGTCGAGGTATTCGAAGCGATTGTGCCGGAATACTTAGGCGGCCTGATCTACGGCGGTATCTGTGAGAGTGTGGCAAGTGAGCTTGCGGCACGCCGTACCGCAATGGAGGCGGCAACGGGAAATGCAGAGGAGATGATTGAACAGCTCAATCTGTATTACAACCGTGCCCGTCAGGCCAGCATAACCCAGGAGATCACTGAGATCGTAGCTGGTGCAGAGGAGCCTTAAAGAGGAGATAGATATATGACAGAGAAACACATTGGAAAGGTGGTGCAGGTTACCGGACCGGTACTGGATATCCGGTTTGGTCATGACGAGCTGCCGGCACTTCTTAATGCCATCGAAATTGATCATGAAGGCACCAGGCTCACAGCGGAGGTTGCCCAGCAGATCGGGGATAATACCGTGCGCTGTATTGCCATGAATTCCACCGATGGTCTGGTAAGAGGAACCAAGGCTGTAGATACCGGTGAACCCATCAAGGTTCCGGTTGGAGAAGAGTGCCTTGGACGAGTATTTAATCTTCTTGGTGATCCGGTAGATAATCTTCCGGCACCAGAGACGAAAGAGCACTGGGCAATCCACCGTCCGGCACCATCCTATGAGGAGCAGATGCCGGCAACCGAGATCCTGGAGACCGGTATCAAGGTCGTTGACCTGATCTGCCCTTATGCAAAGGGTGGTAAGATCGGTCTGTTCGGAGGTGCTGGTGTTGGCAAAACAGTTCT
>ENA-OPSY01001522-OPSY01001522.1-human-gut-metagenome-genome-assembly--contig:-NODE-1522-length-13136-cov-3.329944_pt1 | contig 13136 bp, 8 predicted proteins | sample MGYA00241464_ERZ501920 | MGnify/ENA primary metagenome ERZ501920 (study PRJEB25962, sample SAMEA2042396) | human gut metagenome | biome: human gut; feature: human-associated habitat; material: faeces...
AGCCCGATGCCATGCCGCCGATCATCATGCCGGCCTGGCAGAAGGGCACGCCGCAGTCCATGCAGCGGGAAGCCTGTGTGCGGCGGTCGCTGCTGTTGAGCGTTTGTTCTACTTCGCTAAAGTCGTCGATGCGTTCATGAACGGGACGATATCCGGCTTCTTGCCGGTGTATGGTGAGGAATGCTTTCGGATTTCCCATGTTGGTAATTGATTGTTTATACTGATACTTTTCTTTTCTTCGTAATTCGGCCCGGATGGGTAGGGGGGACCTTGTAAGGACGGTGACTCCTCACGCATAAGGACGGTCGCTCCTCACTTGCCGGGTACGTATCCCTGCCGTTTAGTAGTCGCGCTGCATTTCAGCGATTTTTTGTTGCAACTTCTTCATCTGCTCTTCCTGCAAGACCTTTTTATATTCGATCGGGACGATCTGTATGAATTCATCCACATACTTGTTCCAGTTGTCAAGCATTTTGCTTGCGAGGTGACTGCCAGTGAAATGGTAATGTTTGCGGATCAGTTCGTGCAGTTCCTTGCGTGTCGTGCTGTCTTCGATCAGCGAGAGTTCGACCATCTCCATATTGCAGTAGTAGTCGAAGTCTCCTTCCTTGTTCCACACATAAGCAACACCGCCGCTCATGCCGGCGGCGAAGTTGCGCCCTGTACGTCCGAGAACCACCACGCGTCCTCCGGTCATATATTCGCAGCAGTGGTCACCGACTCCCTCTACGACGGCGATAGCACCGGAGTTACGCACGCAGAAACGTTCGCCTACACGTCCGTTGATATACACTTCGCCGCTTGTCGCCCCGTACATCAGGGTGTTTCCGGCAATCGTGTTGTTTTCGGCTACGAAGGTCGACCGTACCGGAGGCATCACGCTGATACGTCCTCCGCTCAAGCCTTTGCCTAAATAATCGTTGGCTTCTCCTTCGAGGCGGAAGTTGACACCGTGCGCAAGGAAGGCGCCGAAGCTCTGTCCGGCCGAACCTTTGAATTTGATATTAAGCGTATGTTCCGGTAATCCTGAGTTGCCGTATCGTTTGGCAATCTCACCGGAGAGCATGGCGCCTACCGAGCGGTCGGTGTTGGCTATGGCATAATCCAAAGAAATCTCTTGTCGGTGCTCGATGGCCGGCATGGCATGCAGGATAATGTCCTGGTCTTTTACATGTCCGGTCAAGTGGACCTGCTCTGCCGTATGACGTATGGCATTTGTAGCAGCCTGTGCTGGGATGTGCAGCAATTTGGAGAAATCGAGCAATGCGTATTTGCCGGATGCAGATGGCGTGGGTGGGCGCTTATCGATCAGGTCCGTACGCCCGATGATGTCATCCAGCCTTTTGAAGCCCATCTCCGCCAAGTATTCTCGGACCTCTTCGGCGAGGAAGGTGAAGAAGTTCACCAAATATTCGTAACGGCCGTGGAAACGTTTGCGCAGTTCCTCGTTTTGGGTGGCGACACCCACCGGGCAGGTGTTCATGTGGCATTTGCGCATCATCACGCAGCCCAGTACGATCAGGGCGGAGGTGGCGAAACCGAACTCTTCGGCTCCCAACAGGGCCATCAGGACGATGTCGCGCCCGGTCTTCAACTGTCCGTCGGTTTGCAGCCGGACTTGCCCGCGAAGGTTATTCATGACCAGTGTCTGTTGCGTCTCCGACAATCCCAGTTCGGGAGGCAGTCCGGCGTAGCGGATGGAGCTCATCGGAGAAGCACCTGTTCCCCCTTCGGCTCCCGATATGACGATGCGGTCGGCTTTAGCTTTTGCTACGCCTGCTGCAATTGTCCCGACACCGCTTTCCGATACCAGCTTCACGCTTATTTCGGCACTCGGGTTGACATTTTTCAGGTCGAAGATCAGTTGTGCTAGGTCTTCGATCGAGTAAATGTCATGGTGGGGAGGAGGAGAGATCAGCGAGATACCTGGAATGGAGTGGCGTGTTTTGGCAATCACGTCGTTAACCTTGAATCCCGGCAGCTGTCCACCTTCACCTGGTTTTGCGCCTTGTGCCATTTTGATTTGAATTTCTTTGGCACTGACTAAGTATTCTTCGGTGACGCCAAAACGACCACTCGCCACTTGCTTAATAGCGGAATTCTTTTCGGTACCTAAACGTTGGGGTTTTTCGCCACCTTCACCCGAATTGGATTTACCGCCCAATCGATTCATGGCGATAGCCATACATGTATGGGCTTCTTCAGAGATAGAACCATAGCTCATGGCACCTGTCTTAAAGCGTTTTACGATTTCGTATTCACTTTCCACTTTGGATAATGGGATTGAATTTCTTGTCTTTTTAAAGTGCAATTGACTTCTTAAATGGTGTTTTTGATGGTTTGAATTCAATTCATTCGAATATTCTTTAAATAAATCATAGTCATTGGTTTGTGTAGCTCTTTGAAGTTTCACAATGGTTTCAGGAGAATATAAGTGATCTTCTTTTCCATCACCTTTTCTAAGTTTATGGAATCCAATGGAATCTAGACTTGTATCGGTTGTAAGTCCTAATGGATCATAAGCACGATCATGATGATAGATTAAATCTTTTTCAATGTCTTCTAAAGTAATGCCTTCCACTTCACTAATGGTGTTTGTGAAGTAGGTATCGATGACATCTTTAGAGATTCCAATGGCCTCAAAGATTTGGGCTCCTTGATACGATTGAAGAGTCGAAATACCCATTTTAGCGGCAATTTTAACGATACCTTTTAAAATGGCTTCATTATAGTCATCAATCGCAATGTTGATTTCTTTATCTAACATATTTAATTGAATCATTTCTTCAATGCATTCATGTGCTAAATATGGATAGATGGCGGTTGCACCATAACCTAAAATCGTTGCGAATTGATGAACGTCTCTTGGTTCACCACTTTCTAGAATGATGGATACATCAGTTTTCTTTTTCGTCTTAACTAAGTGTTGTTCTAAGGCAGATACAGCTAAAAGACTAGGAATGGCCATGTGACCTTCATCAACACCTTTATCGGAAAGAATCAAGATGTTGGCTCCATTTCGATAGGCTTTATCACATTCAATAAATAAGTTATCTAATGCTTCTTTTAACGATGTGCCACGATAGAATAATAGAGAAATCGTTTCATTTTTAAATCCTGTCTGATTTAATTGACGAATCTTATCCATATCGCGTGATGTTAGAATGGGATTGTTGACCTCTAAGACGGTACAGTTGCCAGATTTATCCTGGAGTAGGTTTCCATCACTACCAATATAGATGGTTGTATCTGTGACAACTTCTTCACGTAAAGAATCAATGGGTGGGTTGGTTACTTGGGCGAAGAGTTGTTTAAAGTAATGGAATAAACTTAAATGATTTTGGGAATAAATTGCCAAAGGAATATCGGTACCCATCGCACTTGTTGGTTCAAGTTTTACGCGGGCCATTGGTAAAATAATATCTTTTACATCTTCATAGGTATAGCCGAAGACTTTATAAAGAATATCTCTTTCATGTTGCGAGTGGATGTGTGTTTTTTTATCAGGAGCTGGTAGATCTTTCAGGTATAATAAGTGGTTGTCCAACCATTCTCCATATGGATTTGAAGAGGCATATTCATTTTTAAGATCATAGTCTTCAATCAATTTCTTTTTCTTTGTATCTACAAGTAACATCTTACCGGGTTCAAGTCTTGATTTTTTTACGATTTTCTTTTCATCAATATCCAATACACCAACTTCGCTTGATAAAATCAACATGTTGTCGCTTGTTAGGTAGTAACGACTTGGTCGAAGTCCATTACGATCAAGTACAGCTCCGACTTTTTGTCCATCACTAAATAAAATAGCGGCTGGACCATCCCATGGTTCCATCATTGTGGCATAGTAGTGGTAGAAATCTTTCTTCTTTTGATCCATGGTTTGGTGTTTCCATGGTTCTGGAATTAAGATCATAACGGCTTTTTCAAGTGGCATGCCATTCATGACTAAAAATTCTAGGGCGTTATCTAACATGGCAGAATCGGAACCCGAAGTATTGATGATGGGTAAGATCTTACTTGAATTTTCATCCAAGAATTTTGAATGCATACTTTCTTCACGTGCTAACATCTTATTGACGTTGGCACGGATGGTATTGATTTCACCATTGTGGGCAATATAACGGTTTGGATGCGCTCTTTGCCAAGATGGTGTTGTATTGGTAGAGAAACGTGAGTGTACGATCGCAATCGCAGACTTATAGTTTTCATCTTGTAAATCTAAATAGAATTTTCTTAATTGAGAAACGAGAAACATTCCTTTATAAACAATGGTACGACTGCTTAATGAGGCCACATAGGTTTCTTTACAACTCTTTTCAAATTCGCGTCGAATCACATATAGTTTTTGTTCTAGATCTGTATCGCCTTTGACAAAAGCTTGGTAAATGCTAGGCATACAATCTTTGGCTTTTTGGCCTAGGATGGATTCGTCACATGGAACTTTTCGCCAAGTGATGAATGTGCATCCTTCTTGTTCAACAAGTTTTTCAAACATTTTTTTGTGTTGGTTTAAAAGCAGTTTATTTCTTGGCAAGAAAAACATACCGACACCATAGTGTTTGGGTAGTTTGATGTTGTCTTCTTTTAATGTTTTGCGAAAAAAGTCATCACTGATTTGAAGGAGAATACCAACTCCATCACCCACTTTACCACTGGCATCTTTACCTGCACGGTGTTCTAGTTTTTCTACAATGTGTAATGCTTTGTCTAAGACATCATAGCTTTGTTTACCATCGATTTGGACTACGGTACCAATACCGCAGGCATCGTGTTCGATTTCAAAATTCATAATTTACACAACCCTTCTATTTTCCGCTGTCTCCATAGTTTGATAAATAACGAGCACTCGGATCGTTGACGTTACATCCTTGCCAGTTTTTATTTGGCATCCAGAAATCTTTGATCATACCTGCCTGTTCAGGGTAGTAAGATTCAAAAATTTCACGATATAATAGAGACTCTTTTGTGAATGGAGTACAGTATTTGTATTGTTTGATTTTTTCTTCAAATTCAGCATCTGTATACTGCTTTTCGGCATATTCTTTAATATCATCACTTAATGAGTGACCGACCGCATCAGAGAAGGCGGCTTTTTCACGCATTAAGATATAGTAAGGAAGAATTTCGTCTTTTTCAAACGCATGACGAAGTAAATATTTTCCTTTATTGTACGTATTCAATTTCTTTTCAGGATCTATAGCCATAACGTATTTGACAAAATCTAAATCGCCAAAGGGAACACGGGCTTCAATGGAGTTTGTGGAAATGCAACGATCGGCTCTTAATACATCGTACATGTAAAGTTCATGTACACGTTTTACACTTTCTAGTTGGAATTCTTGGGCGCTTGGGGCAAAATCTGTATATTTGTAGCCAAACAATTCATCACTGATTTCTCCAGTTAGTAATACGCGAATGTTACTTTGTTCATGAATGGCTTTACAGATAAGATACATTCCAATGCTGGCGCGAATGGTTGTGATGTCAAAAGTAGCCAAAGTTTGAATGACGGGTTTGATCGCATTTAAGACATCTTCTTTATTGATAATGATTTCATGGTGGTTAGAGCCAATAAAGTCAGCGACTTCTTTGGCATATTTTAAATCGATCGCATCTTCTTCCATTCCAATCGCATAGGTTTCAATGGGTTTATTGAGTAATTTTTGACTGATGGCACATACTAGACTTGAATCTAATCCTCCACTCAATAAGAATCCTAGTGGGGCATCGGCATCCAATCTTTTCTTGACACCTTCCATTAATTTATCGTGAATATTGGAACAGATGGTTTCTAAATCTGAATCTACAACTTTATCTACCTTCGTAATATCCAAGTAACAAGTGAATTTGCCATCGGCATAATAGTGTCCTGGAGGGAATGGAAAGATTTGTTCGACAATGGAAACTAGGTTTTTGGCTTCAGAGGCAAAGACGATATTATGATTTTGATCATAGCCATAAAATAATGGACGGATTCCGATTGGGTCTCTGGCGGCAATAAAATCGTTTTTCTTGGCATCATAAATAATGCAGGCATATTCAGCATCTAGCTTTTTAAACATGTCTAAGCCGTATTTTTCATAGAGTGGTAGAAGAATTTCACAGTCGCTTTGCGAAATAAATGTATAGCCGGATTTTTCTAATTCGGACTTAATTTCTCGAAATCCATAGATTTCGCCGTTACATACCACATAATTGCCATCTCTAACAAAAGGCTGCATGCCAAGAGGACTTAGTCCCATGATGGATAGTCTTTGAAAACCTAGATAGCCGCATCCGACTTCTTGAATTCTTTCATCGTCTGGACCTCTTGTATATGTCGCAAGTAATGCTTGATGAATGGATTCTTTATTTACTTTTAATGATTTATATCCAATAATTGTACACATAAATTACATCTCCTTTATAGACGGAAAAACCGGGCGTATGCCGGTTTATTGAATTCCGAATAATAATTTTCCATATGTTGGAAATGGCCAATCACTATTAGAAGTAATGACTTCAAGTTCGTCGCATGGTTTTCGTAATGAGGCCATATCTTGGATAATGAAGTCTCTTACATAGAAGGCTGATTTTTCAAAATCATCAATTCCATGTAGTTTTTTAACATCGTTTTCAAGTGTCATCATAGCTTGGTAAGCTTCGGCTAAATATTCACTAACTTTTTTAGCCGTTTCAAGTTCATAGGTTAAGTCGATACCGATGGCTTTTTTATTTGCGATTGTATCTGTCAATTCTTTAGAGAACTTACTTGCGGCTGGTAAAATGTCTTTTTTCGCAATATCTAACATTGTCAATGCTTCAATGTTGATTTGTTTTTCGTATTCATCCATTAAAATTTCATATCTTGATTCCACTTCTTCTTTAGATAAAACTTTTTGTCTTTCAAATAGGGCAATGTTTTCATCGGTTTTGAAGTATGGTAAAGCATCTGGAGTTGTCTTTAAGTTTAATAAGCCTCTAGACTCTGCTTCTTTAACCCAAGAATCATCATATCCGTTGCCATTGAAAATAATGCGCTTGTGGTTTTTGATTGTATCTTTGATCAAGGCATGTAATGTAGTGTCAAAATCATCTGCAGCTTCAAGAATGTCCGCAAATTTTTCGATTTCATCCGCAATGACTGTATTTAACACAATATTGCATCCGGCAATACTTGAGTTAGATCCGGGCATTCTGAATTCGAATTTGTTTCCGGTAAAGGCGAATGGAGAAGTACGGTTACGGTCGGTTGAATCTTTAGGGAATTTAGGAAGAACGGTTGCTCCAATCTTCATCAATTCTTTTTCTTTTCCATCATATGGTTTATCTTCTTCAATGGCCTTTAATACAGCAGTTAATTCATCACCTAAGAAAATAGAGATAATAGCTGGAGGCGCTTCGTTAGCACCTAGTCGGTGATCGTTTCCTGCAGTGGCTACACTTAATCGTAGTAAATCTTGGTGTTCATCTACAGCTTTAATAATGGCAGCTAAGAAGACTAAAAATTGTGCGTTTTCATGAGGTGTATCGCCTGGTTCTAATAAGTTGATTCCTGTATCCGTAGATAAAGAGAAGTTATTGTGTTTACCACTTCCGTTGATACCTTCAAATGGTTTTTCATGAAGTAAGGCAACCAATCCATGTTTTTTCGCAACTCTTTGAATCAATTCCATTGTCAATTGGTTGTGGTCTGTTGCGATATTTGTCGTTGTGAAAATTGGGGCTAATTCATGTTGAGCAGGCGCTACTTCATTGTGTTCAGTTTTTGCCAAGATGCCAAGTTTCCATAACTCTTTATTTAAATCGGACATAAATTCTTGAACACGACTTTTGATTGTTCCAAAATAATGATCTTCCAATTCTTGTCCTTTAGGGCATGGTGCACCAAATAATGTACGTCCTGTATAGATCAAGTCTTTTCTTTGTTCATAATATTTCTGGTCAACTAAGAAATATTCTTGTTCAGGTCCGACGGTTGTTTTAATGGTTTGAACATCGTCATTGCCAAATAATTTCACAATACGTAAGGCTTGTTTATTAATGGCCTGCATACTTCTTAATAGTGGTGTTTTCTTATCTAGGGCATGTCCTGAGTAAGAGCAGAAAGCGGTTGGAATACAAAGAACTCCGTTTTTAATAAAGGCATAGCTTGTTGGATCCCAAGCTGTATATCCTCTTGCTTCAAATGTGGCTCTTAAACCTCCATTAGGAAAACTTGAGGCGTCTGGCTCACCTTTGATTAATTCTTTTCCACTAAATTCCATAATGACTTTTCCATCTTTATCTGGATTGATAAAGCCATCATGCTTTTCAGCTGTAACTCCTGTCATTGGCTGGAACCAGTGTGTATAGTGTGTTGCACCTTGTTCTAAGGCCCATTCTTTCATAGCGTGGGCTACCGCGTTTGCGATTTTGATATTTAACTGTTTTCCATCGCGAATGGTTTTTTCTAATTCGCGATATGTATCTTTTGCGAGCTTTTCTCGCATAACAGATTCATCAAAAACTTTACTTCCAAAAATTTCTTCTACGATCGATTTCATAATGGCTCTCCTTTACATAAAAAAAGGGCAAGGACACTAAAAAAACTAAGGTTTGACCTATGTTTTCTTTGGCGTCCTTGCCATGTATGCATTCATTATAAACAGATATTTTGTGTTGTCAATGAAAAAATGTAAAAAGATTTGAAAACAGAATGAAAATAGTGTATTAATTATTCGAGGTGAATTGTATGACGTATGATGATGTATTAAATTTTTGTGAAGAACAAGACGTTCGATTTATTCGTCTTTCTTATTTTGATATGTATGGTACACAGAAAAATGTTTCTGTTTTGCCAACCGAATTAAAAAGGGCATTTGTAGAAGGAATTAGCTTTGATGCCAGTGCCATTGATGGCTTTCTAGATGAAGTGCATAGTGATCTATTCTTATATCCAGATCCAAACACTATGAGTATCTTGCCATGGCGCAGTATGGATGGAAGTGTCATTCGTATGTATTGTGATATTAAATATCCGGATGGAACGCCTTTTGAAAGGGATGTGCGATATATATTAAAGAAGGCAATCCTAAAAGCGAAAAGTATGGGAATCAGTGTTAACTTTGGTTCAGAGTTTGAATTCTATTTATTTAAGCAGGATGAAAATGGAGAAAACACCTATGTTCCATTGGATCATGCGGGGTATATGGATATTTCGCCATTAGATAAAGGGGAAAATGTTCGTCGTGAGATTTGTTTAACATTATCGGAAATGGGAATTGATCCAGAGGTTTCGCATCATGAGATGGGTCCTGGGCAAAATGAGATTGATTTTCGTTATTCAAGTGCTTTACAAGCAGCGGATAATGCGGCGACATTTAAGTGGGTTGTTGAAGCCATTGCGAATATGCAGGGTTTAGTAGCTGACTTTTCACCAAAACCTTTAGAGGATCAGCCTGGGAATGGGATGCATATTAATATGAGTGTGGATCAACATGAAGAGTTGTTGATGCCTTTTATGGCGGGTATTTTAAATCGTATTGAAGAGATAACAGCCTTTTTAAATCCGACAAAACACTCCTACAAGCGTTTGGGTAAGGATAAGGCGCCCGGCTATATTTCCTGGTCGTATCAGAATCGTAATCAATTGATTCGTATTCCGGCTACACATTCGACAAATCGTATGGAATTAAGAAGTCCGGATTGTAGTTGTAACATATATCTTGCGTATGCCTTATTGATTTATGCCGGTTTAGAGGGGATTGAAAAGAACATGGTACCTGATCCTTGTACGGATATTGTATCGAGTGATACAAAAAAGCTTCCTCAAAGCTTAAAAGAGGCAAAGGAAAAGGCTTTGAATTCGGATTGGTTAAAACAAGTTTTAGGAAAAGATGTAGTGGATATTTATATTGGGTAAGTGCGTATGGAGGCAAGTAAAGTATTAGTACTTGGAAATGAGAATTTCTTAGCTTTATTAAAAAATACGGCCAATTATCAATATGTGCTGTCAAAGACATATAATGATGCGTTAAATAAGTTGAGAAATACGCATTTTGAGATTGTTGTGATCTTATATTCGCAAACGACAAGTGGGCTTTTAAATTTTGCGAAGAGTTTAAATACACAAGTTCTTTTGGTGTGCAATAAGGAAATCTATGATCAAGTTTCATATCAGTGTAAAGATAGTGGTATAATAGTTCTGTCGTATCCCATCAAGAAGCAGTTGTTGTATGAAGCATTTCAGATTCTTATGAGTATGAATAGGCGAATCCGGCTTTATGAAAAGAAGATCAGTAAGCTTGAACAGAAATATTTAGAGTTGAAGATGGTGGATCATTGTAAGTTGGTTTTGATTTCAAATTATCATTGGAGTGAAGACAAGGCGCATCACTATATTGAAAAAATAGCGATGGAGCAGAATAAGACGAAATTCTTGGTGGCTAAAGAGTTATTAGAGGAGTTTCAAACATGAAAAAGATTCAAAAGACCAATGCGATGCGTTTTTTAGATCAGCATAAAGTGGAATATGAAGCGCATACGTATGAACATAAAGATGGTGATCCCGTAGATGGTGTGCATGTTGCGAATATGTTACATCAGCCAGTGGAAGCTGTGTATAAAACTTTAGTTACACAGGCAAACACAAAGGAATACTTAGTGTATATGCTTCCAGTTGAAAAGGAACTGGATTTAAAGAAGTGCGCAAAAATAGCCGAAGTCAAATCTTGTGAGATGATTCATGTGAAGGACATCAATAAGATTACGGGCTATATTCGTGGTGGTTGTTCTCCATTGGGTATGAAAAAACAATTTCGTACCTTTATTGAAAAGGATTGTTTAAATCAAGATAAAATCTATTTTAGTGCAGGTAAGATTGGTATGCAGATTGAGATGGATCCAAAGACATTGATGGATTTAATTCATGTTCAAGCAGGCGATATCACAAAGGAGTAATTTTATGTGGGCGAATGAGAGTGTATTTTATCAAATCTATCCTTTTGGAGCTTGTGGAGCGCCATTTGAGAATGATCATGTTCTAGAACATAGAATTCATAAATTAGAGGATTTTATTCCTCATTTAAAGAAATTAAACATAGACTGTATTCTATTGAATCCTATTTTTGAAAGTCGTACGCATGGTTATGATACAACAGATTTTAAAACGTTAGATACAAGATTGGGTACCAATGAAGACTTAAAGGAAGTTGTAAATCAATTCCATGAAAATGGGATAAAGATCATTTTAGATGCCGTATTTAATCATGTGGGACGTGATTTCTTTGCGTTTCAAGATGTATTAGAAAAGAAGTGGGATTCTCCTTATAAGGATTGGTTCTATATTGATTTTAATGGAAACAATCACTACAACGATGGCTTCTGGTACCAAGATTGGGAAGGTAATGACATCTTAGTGAAGTTGAATCTTCAAAACCAAGATGTAGTTAATTACATTTTAAATGTAGTGGATTTCTGGCAAGAAGAATTTAAAATTGATGGTTTAAGACTGGATGTCGCATATTGTTTGGATAAAAACTTCCTACAAACTTTACACAATCATGTAAGTAGAGATTTCTTCCTTTTAGGTGAAACTTTACATGGAGACTATAATCAATGGATGAATGAGAATATGTTGGATTCTGTCACAAATTATGAGTGTTATAAGGGATTGTATTCGAGTTTTAATTCAGCTAATTTCTATGAGATTCTTTATTCATTGAATCGTCAATTTGGCAAAGATCTATGGTGTTTATATACAGGTAAGCATTTGTTTAACTTTGTGGATAATCATGATGTAGAAAGAGTTGCCTCGATTTTAGAGGATAAAAACCAATTGCCTTTAATTTATACGATGTTATTTACAATGCCAGGTATTCCATGTATCTATTATGGTAGTGAATGGGGTATGGAAGGTACAAAAAATTGGAATGATACGGATCTTAGACCGGAAATCAAAGTGTTTGAGTGGAATGAGTTAACGGATTTCATTCAAAAGTTAATCAACTTGAAACATAATCATTCCGCTTTATCTTATGGAGACTATACACAGATTGGTATCACAAATACGGCTTGTATTTATCAAAGACAAGATGAAAAGGAATGTCTATGGATTTGTATGAATATGAAGAGTGTTGTTCAAACATTAGGTTTTAATAGTCAAGGTAACTTCATCGACATGGAAACCAATGAAGAACTTCATATTCATAACGCACTTGAGTTTAAGCCTTATGAAATAAGAATATTAAAGAAAGTATCGTAATGGATAATGCTATTTAGTTAAGAATGACAAGATTGTTTAGATTGATGCATCTAGGCAGTCTTTTCATTTGTTTTCACGACAAAAAGTGTAGCATTTCTGCTACATCGTTGGACATATGGTCATAAGCATCACTCTAAACGGTAATTGAAGGAGACTAACGCTTTTGGATTCAATTTTCTTTTATTCTGTCGGTCTTTGCAAATAGGTAGAATTTTCTTGGCAATCGCATCATAAATGTAAGAAGGTACTTTTGCCCTTTTGAGATGTTCCCGAATGATATGGAAAGCTCGGATAAAGTCGAACTGATATTTATTTTTACGCTGTTGCTTGGCAATATCAATTCCATTTGTGATGCGACTACAGAAACTATAAACTAACATCTTGGCATAGATTTCCTGCTCAATCAGGTTTTGCTTCTTAGCATGCAGTGTGTTTAAACCTAAATCATATTTTAGCTCGCGATAACTAGTTTCAATCTCCCATTGGAGATGATACAGCTCTTTAATATCCTGAATAACGAATTCATCTTTATCTAGATTCGTTACAATGTATTCATATGTATCTTCTGTAATTTTGAATTGAATCACTCGACACTCAAAACCATGATATTGAGTATCCTCAAAGTAGTCAAACCATTGATTCTTTGGTACGAAATTATAGATTTCAGAATGGGCTTTGATTTCGTTCGTCTGCTTTATATAAAAACTGAAATAGGAGCGACTCATCAAAAAGTTCTACCGTTGCGTTTTCACCAAAACACCTTTATTTAAAGTATATTTGCAAGTTAGAAAAATTGTTTTTGTTTCTCAGACCCGATTTTAGACTATAGAGGATCTATTTTTAGCTTACTTGATTTTTTTAAAAAAGACACATTTAATAAATTAGGATATAAAGCTAAAATCAACACTCA